>Ga0066256_1001879_pt1 | contig 25835 bp, 25 predicted proteins | sample ThiBio_1000_biof_FD_87107 | JGI IMG/M metagenome (GOLD analysis project Ga0066256, IMG submission 87107) | Wastewater bioreactor microbial communities from Cape Town, South Africa - Thiocy_expt_1000_biof (version 2) | ecosystem: Engineered > Bioreactor > Thiocyanate-remediating >... | reverse complement strand
ATCGACGGAAAGGCCCGGCTAAAGGCCGCCCCTGCCCGGCGGCTCGCCGCCGGCGCAAAGCGAGTGGCTCGGGGCGTATAGCTCAGTGGTAGAGCACTATGTTGACATCGTAGGGGTCGCAAGTTCAATCCTTGCTACGCCCACCATTCGCTAAGGACCCCGCGGAAACGCGGGGTTTTTTGCGTTCAGGGCCTTGTCGCGCCTGAGGGGAGGCGCCCTACCGCCCCTTCCACTCCGGCTTGCGCTTCTGGGCGAAGGCGGTCGCGCCTTCGCGAGCGTCTTCGGAGGAGAAGACGTGGGCGACGTATTCGGACTGGCGGGCCATCAGCTCGTCCTCGGCCCAGAGCCAGGAATTGCGGACCACGGCCTTCGACGCCGCGACCGCCAGGGGGCCGTTGGCGGCGATCGTCTCGGCCAGCTCGCGCGCGCCTTCCAGGGCCGGGCCGTCGACCACGCGGTTGACCAGGCCCAGCCCGAGGGGGGGTGGGGGGGGCGGGGGATCGCCGGTGGGGGCCAGTCCCAGGGCGGGGGGGCGGGGAAGCGGGCGGGGGAGCGGGACCCCGCCGCCGCCCGCCGCGACCAGTCCGCGCTTGACCTCGGGCACGCCGAACTTCGCGTTCACGTTGGCGACGATCATGTCGCAGGAGAGCGCCAGCTCCATGCCGCCGGCCAGCGCGAAGCCGTCGACCGCGGCGATGATCGGCTTGTTCGGGGTCCACGCGGTCAGGCCGCCGAAGCCGCGGTCTCCTGCCACCGGCAGCTCGCCGGCGAGGAAGCCCTTGAGGTCCATCCCCGAGCAGAAGGTGCCGCCCGCGCCGGTCAGGATCGCGCAGCGCAGCTCCAATTCGGCGTCGAGCCGGTCCATCGCCGCCGCGATCGCCTCCGAGGCGGCCTTGGTCATCGCGTTGCGCGCCTCGGGCCGGTTGATCGTGACCACCAGCACGCCGTCCTCGGCGCTGACCAGAACCTCATCACTCATTCTTCGTCCTCCCGAATTTCTGGCCCAATCTCCGGCCGAATCGCCGCTGTCGCCTATTCCGCCGGCTTGACGAAGCTGTCGATCACCCGCTTCGGCCCGGCGCTCTCGAAGTCGATCTCCAGCTTGTTGCCTTCCTGCGCCGTGACCGTGCCGTAGCCGAACTTGTCGTGGAACACCCGCGCGCCGATCGCGATGTCGGTGCGCGGCTTGGCGGCGAAGCTCGCCGCGCTGCGCGTGGGCTCGGCCAGGCGGCGCGGGGCGGAATCATAGGTCTGCGCGGCAGCGCGCTGCCAGCCGGGGCCGCGGGTGACGCCGCGCGCGGGCTGGGCGCGGGCGACCTCGGCGAAGGGATCGGCATGCTCCGACCACTGTGCCCGCCACAGTGAGGCCCCGCCGCTCAGCGTGGTCTCGGCCGCGACGTGCGCCTCGGGCAGCTCGGCGATGAAGCGCGAGGGGATCGAGCTGGTCCACTGGCCGTAGATTCGCCGGTTCGCCGCGTGGAGGATCGTGCAGCGCCGCCGGGCGCGGGTAATCGCGACATAGGCGAGCCGGCGCTCCTCCTCCAGGGCGGCGAGCCCGCCTTCGTCGAGCGCGCGCTGCGAGGGGAACACGCCTTCCTCCCAGCCGGGTAGGAAGACGTTGTCGAACTCCAGCCCCTTGGCGGCATGGATGGTCATGATCGTGACCTTCTCGGCATCGTCGGCCGCGTCGTTGTCCATGACCAGGCTGACATGCTCGAGAAAGTCGCCGAGCGTCTCGTAGTCCTCGATCGCGCGGGCCAGCTCGGCGAGGTTGTCGAGCCGGCCCGACGCCTCGGCGCTGCGCTCGGCCTGGAGGGCGGCGGTATAGCCGCTCTCGTCGAGGACCGTGCGGGCCAGCTCCGCGGGCGCGAGGGTGGCGGCCAGCTCGCGCCAGCGGGCGAAGTCGCGCATCAGTGAGATCACGGTGTTGCGCGCGCGGGCCGGCAGCTCGTCGGAATCGGCGATGTCGATCGCCGCGGCGGCGAGGGGCAGGCCCCGCGCACGGGCATGACGGTGCAGCTTCTCCAGCGTCTTGTCGCCCAGGCCGCGCTTGGGCGTGTTGTAGATCCGTTCGAAGGCGAGGTCGTCGGCCGGCTGGGCGATCAGCCGCAGGTAGGCGAGGGCGTCCCTGATCTCGGCGCGCTCGTAGAAGCGATAGCCGCCGATGATCTTGTAGTTGAGGCCGATGGTGATGAACCGTTCCTCGAACTCGCGGGTCTGGAACTGGGCGCGGACCAGGATCGCGACGCGGCTGAGGGCCGCGCCCTCGCGCTCCAGCCGCTCGATCTCGTCGCCGATCCGGCGGGCTTCCTCGGGGCCATCCCAGACGCCGATGACGCGGACCTTGTCGCCGCCGTTGGCCTCGGTCCACAGCGTCTTGCCGAGGCGCTGGCTGTTGGCGTTGATCAGGCCCGAGGCGGCGGCGAGGATGTCGGGCGTGGAGCGGTAGTTCTGCTCCAGTCGGATCACCTTGGCGCCGGGGAAATCCTTCTCGAAGCGTAGGATGTTGGCCACTTCCGCGCCGCGCCAGGAATAGATCGACTGGTCGTCGTCGCCGACCACGCAGATGTTCTTGCGCTCCTGCGCGATCAGCCGCAGCCAGAGGTACTGGACCTGGTTGGTGTCCTGGTACTCGTCCACCATCACGTACTTGAAGCGCTGCTGGTACTGCGCGAGCACGTCATGATGCCGGCGGAAGATGTTGAGCATGTGCAGCGTCAGGTCGCCGAAGTCGCAGGCGTTGAGCGCCTTCAGCCGGTCCTGGTAGAGCCGGTAGAACTGCTGCCCTCGGCCGTTGGCGTAGGTCTCGTTCTCGGCCGCGTCGAGCTCGTCGGGGTTGAGGCCCTTGTTCTTCCAGCGGTCGATCAGCCCGGCGAGCTGGCGGGCGGGCCAGCGCTTCTCGTCGAGGTCGTTGGCCTGGATGAGCTGCTTGAGCAGGCGGAGCTGGTCGTCGGTATCGATGATCGTGTAGTTCGATTGCAGGCCCGCCAGTTCGGCATGGCGGCGCAGCATCCGCGCCGAGATCGAGTGGAAGGTGCCGAGCCAGGGCATCCCCTCCACGGCCGGGCCGATGAGCTGGCCGACGCGTTCGCGCATCTCGCGCGCGGCCTTGTTGGTGAAGGTTACGCAGAGGATCTCGCTTGGCCAGGCGCGTCGCGACCGGACGAGATGGGCGAGGCGCGCGGTGAGCGCCGCGGTCTTGCCCGTCCCCGCGCCGGCCAGCATCAGCACCGGTCCCTCGGTGGTCAGCACGGCCTCGCGCTGCGGCGGATTCAGGCCGTCGAGCCAGGCGTCCTCGGACGGGGAGAGGGACTCGGCGGAAGGAGGATGGGGCGCGTTCACCCGTGAACAACTAGGGAACGCGTCTCTCCGGTGCAACCCGCGGCAAGGAACCGATGGCGCGAAGCGGCGTAATTCCGGACGGACGGCTTCGATTACGCGGAGAGTTCCGATGAGAATGTTCCTTGCAGCAGCCAGCACCATCGCAGCCAGCACCGCGGCGCTTGCGCTCGGTTCCTCGCTCGCCCTGGCCCAGCCGGCCGACGCGCCCGCCCAACCGCCGGTGGTCGAGACCCAGGCCAACCCGCCGGGCGAGGGCGTGCCGACCGCGACCCCGCCCAATCCAGCCACGGCCGCCGACCCGGTCGCCCCGGCCGAGCCTGCCGACCCCGATTACCACGCCGGCCCCTACAAGGGCGCGCTGACGGCGCCGCCGGCCGAGGCCCTGAACAAGACCTATCCGGTGTGCAGCAGGACGGTGCAGGATAACTGCCAGAACCGCGGCGAGGGCGGCGCGCCCGGCAAGTCGCGGGCCTTGCCCTACTATCGCCCGAAGGGCTGAGTTTCGACAGGAATGGGGATGGGTCCGGTACGCCGGGCTCATCCCCATCCGCTGCCGCTCCCCTTTTCGTTTGACAGCGGGCGCATCGCGGGCGAGCCACGCCGCCCATGCAGCCGAACCCCAATCCCCTCAAGGCCAATGCCCGCATCCTGACCGCCGCGCTCGTTGGCACGGCGGTCGAGTTCTATGACTTCTACATCTACGCGACGGCCGCCGCCCTCGTGTTCGGGCCGCTGTTCTTCCCGGCCGAATCCGCCGCAGCGCAGACCCTGTTCGCCTTCATGAGCTTCGGGCTCGCCTTCGTCGCCCGCCCGGTCGGGGCGGTCGCCTTCGGGCACTTCGGCGACCGGATCGGGCGCAAGTCGACCCTGGTCGCCTCGCTGCTGCTGATGGGCACCTCGACCCTGCTGATCGGCTTCTTGCCGACCTACGCCATGGTCGGCTGGGTCGCCCCGCTGCTGCTCTGCGTCCTGCGTTTCGGACAGGGCTTCGGCCTCGGCGTGGAGTGGGGCGGGGCGGCGCTGCTCGCGGTGGAGAACGCACCGAAGGGCTGGGAGGCGCGCTTCGGCGCCGCGCCGCAGCTTGGGGCGCCGGTGGGCTTCCTCGCCGCGAACGGCCTGTTCCTGCTCCTCGGGCTCTACCTTTCGGACGCGGACTTCAAGGCCTGGGGCTGGCGCATCCCCTTCGTCGCCAGCTCGGTGCTGGTGGGTCTCGGCCTGTGGATACGGCTCAAGATCGGCGAGACGCCCGCCTTCCGCGAGGCGCTGGAAAAGGCCCCGCCGCCCAGCGTCCCGCTGGCGACCGTCCTCTCGCGCCATCTCGGCGCGGTGCTGGCCGGGACCGGCGGGGTGATCGCCTGCTTCGCGATCTTCTACCTCGCTACGGCCTATGCCCTGGCGCAGGGCACCGGACCGCTCGGCTATGCGCGCGAGACCTTCCTGTCGGTCCAGCTCGCCGCCAACTGCTTCCTCGCCTTCGGGATCGTCTCGGCGGCGCTCCACGCGGATCGCCGGAGCCCGCGCCACGCGCTGCTGCTCGGGGCCGTGGCGACCGTCGCGCTCGGCCTGGCCTTCGGTCCCGGCCTCGGCTCGGGATCGCTCTGGCTGGTCTTCCTCACCCTGGCGGCGGCGCTGTTCGTCATGGGCTATACCTATGGCCCGCTCGGCTCGTGGCTGCCGACGCTGTTTCCCGTGACCGTGCGCTACAGCGGCATCTCGGTGGCGTTCAACACCGGCGGCATCCTCGGCGGGGCGGTGACGCCGATCCTGGCGCAGATGCTCGCCGCCGAAGGGCTGGGCGCGCGCGCCGGGCTACTGCTCTCGGCGGCCGGCGCGGTCTCGCTGCTCGGGATTATCCTGGCGCGCCCGTCAAGCGCAGCAGGGTAAGCCGGGCCTTGCCGACGCGGCGCTCGGCCACGGGTTCCAGCGCCTTGACCTTCGGCTCCTCATCGGCGGCGGTCTCCAGGCTGACCCAGGTCGCCTCGCCGATCCAGCCGTGCCGCGCCAGCCGATCGAGCGCCACCGCGCCTGCCCCGGTGCCGTAGGGCGGATCGAGCAGGATCAGGTCGAGCGGCTGCTTCGCCGGCCCCAGCGCAAGGACCGAGCCGGCCCGGACATCGCAGCGCGGCTGGGCGCGCAGGTTGGCGATGTTCTGCCGCAGTGCGCGGATCGCCGGCGCGTCCTGCTCGACGAACATGCAGGTGGCGGCCCCGCGTGACAGGGCCTCCAACCCGAGCGCGCCCGAGCCGGCGAAGAGGTCGGCGACCTCCAGTCCCTCGAACGAGCCGAGGCGGCTGACCAGCATCGAGAACAGCGTCTCGCGGGTGCGGTCCGCCGTAGGGCGCGTGGTGTCGCCCTGCGGCGCGACGAGGTTGCGGCCGCGCCACTCGCCCGCGACGATCCTCATTTGCGGGGACCGGGCTTGCGGGGGGGCTGCGATCCTCTTCTGCCGGGAGTGGGGGATGGACCCCGCGCGGGACGCGGGTGAGCGCGGGTCGGGCGAGAGGTTTCGCGTGGAGCGCCTCCGCCGCCGGCCGCTTCACGGCTGCCGCTTCCCCCAGGGGAGGGGGATTTGAGGCCCTTGCGGAACTTCTCCACGTCCACCTGCCGGATCTCGATCGCCGCGCCGCGCGGCAGGTCGAGCAGTTCGAAGGGGCCGTAGGCGATGCGGATCAGGCGGCTGACCTCCAGCCCGAAGTGCTCCAGCACCCGGCGAACCTCGCGGTTCTTGCCCTCGGTGATGGTCATCTCGACCCACTGGTTGCGCCCGGTGCGCCGTTCCATGTTGGCGTCGATCCGGCCGTAGCGGACGCCGTCGATGGTAATCCCCTCGATCAGCTCCTCGAGCTGGGCCTGGCTGATCTCGCCGAAGGTTCGTGCGCGGTAGGTGCGCGGGATGCCGGATGACGGCAGCTCCATCGCCCGCTTCAGCTCGCCGTCGTTGGTGAGCAGCAGCAGCCCCTCGGTGTTGAAGTCGAGCCGGCCGACCGGCATCAGCCGCGGCGCGCCCTGGGGCAGGGCATTGCGCAGGGCGGTGTAGATCGTCGGCCGCCCGCGCGGATCGCGCTCGGCGGTGATCAGGCCGGCGGGCTTGTGAAAGGCGAACAGCCGCGCCGGCTCCGGCGCCTTGACCGGCTTGCCGTCGACCGTGACGCCCTTGAGGTTCGGCAGGACCGTGGCCGGCGTGGTCAGGACCGCGTCGTTCAGCTTGACCCGCCCCTCGGCGATCATCCGCTCGACCTCGCGGCGCGAAGCCACTCCGGCGCGGGCAAGCAGCTTGGCGATGCGCTCGCCAGCGCGGTCGGAGGAAGGGGGCTGGACCATGCTGCGGCCTTAGCGGGGCGGGTGCGGAGCGTCAAAGCGGCGGATCGCCTCGTCTCACTTCCCCACCACTTCCTGCCGCACCCCGCTGGCCACGCGCGCAAAACGCGCTAGGTAACGCCAGGACGTGAGGGGAGTAACCATGACCGAAGCGGCGACCGAGCAGCACCGCAGCCTCTGGGGCTCGGTCAAGCCCTACCTCGAGAAGGAATCGCTCGCCGCCTTCTTCCTCGGCATGTCCTCGGGCTTTCCCTATGCGATGATCGGCGCGACGCTGACCACGCGGCTGGCGCAGGGCGGGATCGACAAGAAGACCGTCACCGCCTTCACCCTCGCCTTCCTGGTCTACAACCTCAAGGTCTTCTGGGCCTGGGTCGTCGACGGCGTCCATCTGCCCGTGCTCGGCCGCCTGGGCCAGCGGGTGTCGTGGATGCTGGTCGCGGGTTGCCTGGTGATCGCGGCGGTGATCAACCTGGCCCTGGTCGATCCGGCGGCGGACATCGGCGCGACCGTGGTCGCGGCGGTGCTGGTCGGCATCGCCGGGGCGACCTTCGACATCGTGATCGACGCCTACCGGATCGAGACGCTCAAGCCCTATCAGCTCGGCACCGGCTCGGGCATGTCGCAATACGGCTGGCGGATCGGCTCGGCGGGGGCGGGCGCCCTGGCGCTGGTCGTCGCGGCGCGGATGGGCTGGAGCGCGGCCTATGTCGCCTGCGCCGCCTTCGCCCTGCCGGCGATGCTGACCGCATTGCTCCTCGGCGAGCCGGCGCGGCACCGCGAACCCTCGGCGCGCAAGGGGCTGGCCGAGGTGTGGGATTCGGTCGCCGGTCCCTTCGTCGAGTTCTTCAAGCGCCACGGCGCGCTGCTCGTGCTGCTGTTCATCCTCGTCCACAAGATCGGCGACACCCTGGCCAACCTGACCTTCCGCCTGCTGTTCGACGACCTCGGCTTCTCCAATGACGAGATCGCGCTCTACGACGTCGGCGTCGGCTTCTGGGCCTATATGATCGGCATCTTCATCGGCGGCGTGGCCTATGCGAAGCTGGGCCTCAAGCGCTCGGTACTGATCGCGCTGGTGCTGATGGGCGTCTCCAACCTGAGCTTCGCGGCGCTGGCGGCGGCCGGGCATTCCAACCTCGGCATGGCGGGCGCGATCGGCTTCGAGAACATCGCCTCGGGCTATGGCGGGGTCGTGGTCGTCGCCTATTTCTCGGCGCTGTGCGACCTGCGCTTCACCGCGGCGCAATATGCCCTGATCTCGGCCGGAGCGAGCGTGGTCGGCCGGTTCCTGACCGGCACGACCGCCGGGGCCATGATCGAGGCGATGGGCTATGTGAACTTCTACCTGCTCACCACTGTCCTCGCCGTGCCGGGGATCGTGCTGTTCTGGTGGATGAGCCGCAGCGGCCTGATCGACAGCTCGATGGGCACGGCCGGAGAGGTCAGTCCGGAACCTGGCGATTGAGCCTGAGCACCGCGCCCGCGAGATAGAGCGAGCCGGCGATCAGCACGTCGCCCTCGGGCGGCAGGGCGCGCAGGGCCTGCTCGACATCGGCGAAGCTGCGCAGGGGCAGGTCGCTGTGCGCGGCGAAGGCCTCGGGCGGGTGCGGATCGTGGCCGGGGACGGGGACGACCGAGAGGCTCGCCAGCTTGCCGCGCAGCGGCGCGAGGATCGCGCCGGGGTTCTTGTTGGCGAGCATCCCGAGGATCAGGTGGATCGGCCGGGAATGTCCGAAGAACCGGGCGATGGCTGCGCCCGCATCCGGGTTGTGGCCGCCGTCGAGCCAGACCCGCCGCCCGGGAGCGAGCGCGGTCAGCGGACCTTCGCCCAGCAGTTGCATCCGCGCCGGCCAGCGCGCGGCGAGGATGCCCTCGCGCATCGCCTCGGCCAAGACGGTAAGTCGATCCTGATGGCGGATCATCGCCACGGCCAGCGCCGCGTTGTCGGCCTGGTGCGCGCCGCCGAGCCGGGGCAGCGGCAGGCGTAGCGTCCCGGCTGCGTCGGAATAGGCGATCTCGTCCCCTATTTCGGCGCGCCAATCGCGCCCGCGCATGTGGAGCGGAGCGTCGGCCTTGGCGGCGGCCGCGACGATCGCTTGGGCGGCCTGCGGCGGATAGGCTTGCGTAACCAGCGGCACGTCGGCCTTGGCGATGCCCGCCTTCTCGAAGGCGATGCGGGCGAGCGGGTCGTCGGGCGTGCCGGGCTCGGGGGCGAGCAGGAAGGCCTCGTGGTCGATGCCCAGCGTGGCGATGCCGCAGACGGCCGGCGCTTCGAGCACGTTGCTCGCATCGAACCGCCCGCCGAGGCCGACCTCGATGACGCAGGCGTCCGCCGGATGCCGCGCGAAGGCGAGGAAGGTAGCGGCGGTCGTGACCTCGAAGAAGCTGGCGTTGAGGTCGGTTGAAGCGTCGAGCACTTCGCCGAGCAGCTCCGCCAGCAGCGCGTCGGAGATGAGCGCCCCGGCGATGCGGATGCGTTCGTTGTAGTGGACCAGGTGCGGGCTGGTCGCGGCGTGGACCTTGAGGCCCTGCGCCTCCAGCATCGCGCGCAGGAAGGCGCAGGTCGAGCCCTTGCCGTTGGTCCCGGCGACATGGAACACCGGCGGCAGCCGCCGCTGCGGATCGCCGAGCCGACGCATCAGCTCGCGGATCGTCTCCAGCCCGAAGCGCCCCTGCGGCAGGGACAGCGCAGCGAGGCGGTCGAGCTGGGCCTGGACGGCGGGATCGTCGGAGGTGGCGAAGTCTCTCACTTCACGCGGTGGCGCGCGCCGAATGGACCGCCTCGGCCAAAGCGGCGGTCGCGGCGCGGGCGGGCTCGGCGGCATTGTCGCCGGATCGGGCGACGAGGTCGACCAGGGCCGAGCCGACGACCACGCCGTCCGCGTGGCGGGCGATGGCGCTGGCCTGCTCCGGCGTGCGGACGCCGAAGCCGCCCGCCACGGGCAGGGCGGTCGCGGCCTTGAGCCGGCCCACGGCCTCCTCGATCGAGCCGAGCGCGGCCTGCTGCTTGCCGGTGATCCCGGCGACCGAGACGTAGTAGAGGAAGCCCGAGGAGCCCTCCAGCACGGCCGGCAGCCGCGCCGTGTCGGTGGTCGGCGTGGCGAGGCGGATCGGCGAGACGCCCGCCGCGCGCAGCGCCGGGCCGAGCGCGTCGTCCTCCTCGGGCGGAATGTCGACGCAGATCACCCCGTCGACCCCGGCGGCGGCGGCCTCGGTGGCGAACCATGCGGGCCCGCGGCGGATCATCGGGTTGGCATAGCCCATCAGGACGAGCGGCACCTCCGGATGCCGCGCGCGGAAGCCCGGGGCGATCCGCATGATGTCGGCGGTCCTGGTCCCCGCCGCGAAGGAGCGCAGGTTCGCCGCCTGGATCGCCGGGCCGTCGGCCATCGGATCGGTGAACGGCATCCCAAGCTCGATCACGTCCGCGCCGCCCGCGACCAGCGCATCGAGGATCGCGGGCGTCGTCGCGGGATTGGGATCGCCGCAGGTGATGAAGGTGACGAGGGCGGGGCGGCCCTTGGCGAAGGCGGCGGAGAGGCGAGCGGTCACAGCTTCACCCCCAGGTGCTCGGCGACGGTGAAGATGTCCTTGTCTCCCCGGCCCGAGACGTTGACCAGGACGATCTGGTCCTTGCCGTAGTCCTGGGTGACCTTGGGCAGGGCGGCGAGGGCGTGAGCGCTTTCCAGGGCCGGGATGATGCCTTCGAGCTTGCAGCAGAGCTGGAACGCTTCCAGCGCCTCGTCGTCGGTAACGGGGATGTATTTCACCCGGCCGTTCTCGTGGAGCCAGGAGTGCTCGGGGCCGATGCCCGGATAGTCGAGGCCGGCACTGATCGAGTGGGCCTCGGTGATCTGGCCGTCCTCATCCTGGAGCAGGTAGGTCTTGTTGCCGTGGAGCACGCCGGGCAGGCCGCCGGTCAGGCTCGCGGCGTGCTGGCCGCTCGCAATGCCGTGGCCGGCTGCCTCGACCCCGATCATCGCCACGTCGGAGTCGTCGAGGAACGGATGGAACAGGCCGATCGCGTTTGAGCCGCCGCCGACCGCGGCGATGGCGAGATCGGGGAGCCTGCCGGTGCGCTCCAGCAATTGCGCGCGGGCCTCGCGGCCGATCACGCTCTGGAAGTCGCGGACAAGCTCGGGATAGGGGTGCGGGCCCGCCGCCGTGCCGATGATGTAGAAGGTGTCGTGGACGTTGGCGACCCAGTCGCGCAGCGCCTCGTTCATTGCGTCCTTGAGCGTCTTCGCGCCGCTCTCGACCGGGATCACCTCGGCGCCGAGCAGCTTCATCCGGAAGACGTTGGGCTGCTGGCGGGCGACGTCGACCGCGCCCATGTAGATCACGCAAGGCACGCCGAAGCGGGCGCAGACCGTAGCCGTGGCGACGCCGTGCTGGCCCGCGCCGGTCTCGGCGATGATCCGGGTCTTGCCCATGCGCAGGGCGAGCAGGATCTGCCCGACGCAATTGTTGATCTTGTGCGCGCCGGTGTGGTTCAGCTCCTCGCGCTTGAGCCAGATCTGCGGGCCGCCGAAGTGCTCGGTCAGGCGGGGCGCGAAATAGAGCGGGCTGGGGCGTCCGACGTAGTGCGCCAACAGGTCATCGAATTCCCGCTGAAATTCGGGGTCCGCCTTGGCCTTGCGGTATTCCCTCTCCAGATCGAGGATCAACGGCATCAGCGTCTCGGCGACGTAGCGGCCGCCGAACTGGCCGAAATGGCCGCGTTCGTCGGGCAGGTTGCGCAAGGAGTTCGGGGGAGGAGCTGCGGTCATGACCCGGCAGCGCTTGGCAGAGCCGGCGGGCCGAGTCCAGTGGCGAGGCCTGCGGGCGAGAGGGGCCGCTTGAGCGGGGTCCGCGACCGAAAAGCCGCCAAAGCGCCGTAATTTAGATACAAAACTTTCAGTAGTATGAATGAATGTGTTGCAAAGTTGTATCAATGAGACGGAATGCGGAAACAAAACATCATTTGTTCATTGGAGCGACAGGCGCGGCTTCCTAGCTCCGCCGGACCCCCGAATACGAAGGGGTCGCAATCTAGGAGTAATACGATGCGTACAGTTCTCATCTCGCTCGCCGCGGCTGCCGCTGCGGTCGCCACCCCCGCTCTCGCCAACGAGGCGCGCGTCGAGGCTCGCGGCGGTGTGATCTGGGGCGGCGGCGACACCGAGGCGACCGTAGGCGCCGCGGCGGGCTACGATTTCGATCTCGGCAGCTCGGCCTTCGCCGGTGCCGAGGTCTCGGGCGACAAGATCCTGACCTCCGGCACCAAGGTCGGCTGGGGCTTCACCGGCCGCGCCGGCGTGAAGGTCGGCAACGGCGGCAAGCTCTACGCCAACGGCGGCTACACGACCGAGTTCTGCGATACCTGCGAAGGCAACTGGCATGTCGGCGCGGGCTACCAGCAGAACCTGGGCAACAAGCTCTACGGCAAGGTCGAGTATCGCCACTATCTGCCGGTCGCGGCCACCACGGCCGATGCCGATTCGATCGGCGTGGGCCTCGGCCTGCGCTTCTGATCCCTTCGGAAGCGGTAACCAAGGGAGGCGGTCCGGTGACGGGCCGCCTCTTTTTTGCGCCTCCGTGTATCGCAGCGGTTACAGCCTGTTGCGCAAGTGCAACATGAAAATATGCAATTGATTCAAACCCTGATTGTGCATTGCAGCGCGAACGGTGCCCGCATAGTGGCCTCCGTACCCCACACAGATGGGTGAATCTCAGGAGCAAATACATCATGCGTACCGTTCTTTTCTCGCTCGCCGCGGCTGCCGCCGTGGTCGCCACTCCCGCCCTCGCCAACGAAGCGCGCGTCGAAGCTCGCGCCGGCGTGATCTGGGGCAGCGGCGATTCCGAAGCGATCGTGGGCGCTGCCGTCGGCTATGATTTCGACCTCGGCTCGAAGGCTTTCGCGGGCGTCGAAGTGTCGGGCGACAAGATTCTCGATTCGGCCGCCAACCGCGTGGCCTTCGGCTTCACCGGCCGCCTCGGCGCGAAGGTCTCGCCCGAGGACAAGCTGTTCCTCGCCGGCGGCTACACCACCAAGCCCTGCCGCTTCTGCACCGACAGCGAGCACCTGGGTGCCGGTTGGGAGCACAAGTTCGGTCCGATCTACGGCAAGGTCGAGTACCGCCACTACTTCACCAACCAGGGCCTGCCGGACACCGACGCTGTCGTCGGCGGCATCGGCGTCAACTTCTGATCTGACGATCCTGAAGTGAATATCGGGGCGGTCCGGCAACGGGCCGCCCTTTTTTCTGGCGATTATGTAGTTTGCAAATCAGACCGGGCGGACGTTCCCACCCGTTCGTCACCCCGGATCAAGTCCGGGATGACGAGGTTCGTGAGTGGCCTCCACTTCCCACTCCATTCCGATCATTCGCCCGCCGGGTTTGCAAACTTCATAATCGTCTATGCCCCGCGCGCGGCGCGGCAGAAGGCGGCGATCTTGGCGAGGTCCTTGACGCCGGGCGCGCTTTCCACGCCGGAGGAGGTGTCCACCAGCGGAGCCCCCGTGGCGCGGACCGCCTCGGCGACATTGCCGGGCGTCAGGCCGCCGGCCAGGCCCCAGGGCAGCGGGCCTTTGCCGCCCGCCAGCAGGCTCCAGTCGAACGCCAGGCCCATGCCGCCGGGCAGGGTGCCCTTGGGCGTCCGCGCGTCGAACAGGATGAAGTCGGCCGCCTCGCGATAGCCCGCGGCGCGGGCCACATCCTCCGCGACGGCCACCGACACGACCTTCCACACCGGCAAGCCGAAGCGCGCGCGCAGCCGCGCGGCGCGTTCCGGCGTCTCCTCGCCGTGAAGCTGGAGGATGTCGAGCCGCGCAGCGGCGACGGCTTCGCCGATCAGGGCATCGTCGGCGTCGACGAAGACCCCGACGCGGGCGATCCTGCCCTGCGCCCGCTCCTGCAAGGCGGCGGCGTCGCGCGGGGGCAGGTAGCGCGGCGAGGGCGCGAAGAAGTTGAAGCCGACATAGCCGGCGCGCGCCTCGATCGCGGCGTCCAGGGCGTCGGCGGTGGTGACGCCGCAGATCTTGATCGCAGGGGTGGCCATGCGCGGGGAGGTAGTGGCCTCCCCGCGCAGGTCAAGGCCGGTCTGAGCAGGGCGGAGCCTAGGGCGCCAGCTCGAACTGGACCGAGACGTTGACGTTGAGCGCCACCTCGCCCGGAGCCATCGGGGTCGGCGCGGCGGCGGCGTCGGCCATGGCCATGCGGTACATCGGCACGGGCGGGGCATGGCCGCCGGTCTCGGTCAGGGTCAGGATACGCACGATCTTCATGCCCGCCGCGCGGGCGTAGAGCTCGGCGCGCTGGCGGGCCTTGCGCACGGCGTCGACCCGCGCCTCGTCGGTGGCCGCGTCGCTGTCGTCGACCTGGAAGCTCGGTCCGTTGACCTGGTTCGCCCCGGCCGCGACCAGGGTGTCGATCACCTTGCCGAACTCGCCCAGGTTGCGCTGCTTGACGGTCACGGTGTTGCTGGCCTGGTAGCCGGTGATCCGCGGCGGCCCCTGCTCGACCGCGCCGCTCGGCAGGCGGGGCGGCTCGGCATAGACCGGATTGAGGCTGAGGTTGCTGGTCTGGATGTCGCGATCGGCGACGCCGGCCCGCTTCAGCGCGGCGATCACGCGGTTCATGTCGGCGGCGTTGGCGGCGAGCGCCGCGCCCGCGGTCGCGCCGGTGCTGGCGACGCCCGCGCTGAACACGGCGAGGTCGGGCGCGCGGGTGGCGTGGCCCTCGGCATTGACGGTCAGCAGGGTGCTGCCGGGCGCCAGGGCGGGGCCGTCCGCCTGCTGCGCCGAGGCGGCGGTGGGGATCAGGGCGGCGGCGAGCAGGGCCGGGCCGAGGGCAAGCGGAGCGAGGTGCTTCATGGAAAGGTTCTCCTTCAAGTCGCCGTGCGAATGCCCGGCTCCAGCTTGAAACGCCCTGAACGCGAAATCGCCCTCCCGTTCAGCTTTCTCCCCGGGAAGGTGAACTACAGCGTCGCCTCGATCGCCCGGACGGCGGCGACGGGATCGTCGGCGCGGCTGATCGGGCGGCCGATCACCAAGACGCTGGCGCCGCCGTCGCGCGCCTCGCGCGGGGTGACGGTGCGCTTCTGGTCGCCGTTGCCCTCGGTACCCGTGGCGGGCCGCAGGCCGGGGACGACGAAGAAGCCGTTGCGCCATTGCCGGTGGATCGCCGCGACCTCGTGGCCCGAGCAGACGATCCCGTCGAGCCCGGCCGCCTCTGCCAGCTCGGCCAGGCGCAGCGCCTGGTCGTGGGGCGTGCCGGAGACCCCGGCGCGGGCGAGATCGCGCTCGTCGAGGCTGGTCAGGACCGTGACCGCGACCACCTTGCAGTTCTCGCCCGCGGCGGCCTTGGCATCCTCCATCATCGCCCGCCCGCCCGAGGCGTGGACCGTGACGATCGCCGGCTCCAGCACGTGGAGCGACTGCATCGCCGCGGCGACGGTGTTGGGGATGTCGTGCAGCTTGAGGTCGAGGAAGATCGGCAGGCCGAGCTTGGCCATCTCGTGCACGCCGTGGTGGCCGTGGGCGCAGAAGAACTCCAGCCCGAGCTTCAGGCCGCCGACGTGCTCCTTGACCTTGCGGGCGAGGGCTTCGGCGGCGTCGAGGCGGGGAACGTCGACGGCAAGGTAAATCGGGTTGTGGTGCATCAATCGGCCGATGGCGTATCGGATGCGGCGGCGTCAAGCTGCGTTGCGGTCGCCAGCGGCGGCTGCGGCGTCACGGCGCGGACGGAGTTCTCCAGCGCGTTGATCCGGCGCGAATAGCGCCAGCGGCCGATCAGGTTGATCAGCCACATCGGCACCAGGCCGAGCAGGAAGAAGGCGAGGGCGATGATCCCCACCGGCCAGTCGAAATGCAGGTAGCTGTCGGACAGCGGCCAGAAGTTCACCGGCGCCCGGTTCCAGTTCATCGCGATGAACCCCACCAGTAGCGCGGTGATCACCACCCAGACGATCGTGCGAATGACCTGCATGGTTGTGTCCGCTCCTTGTTCGTTTTTGTGCCCTTGTTGGCGGGGATGCTAGGGAAGATCGCCAAGGAAGGGAAGATGCGGGGCGTTCCGGCGCCCTCGATCCTCCCCCTCAGGGGGGAGGATTTCCCGCGATCACCGCCACCGCAGCCGGTCGGGAGTGAGTTGATCGACGCGGGTCACGCCCATCAGGCGCATCCCGCGCTCGATCTCGTCCTTGAGCAGGGCGATGGCGCGCTCGACCCCCGCCTGGCCGGCCGCGGCGAGGGCGTAGAGGTAGAGCCGCCCGCCCGACGCGCAGCTCGCGCCCGCGGCCAGGGCCTTGAGCACATGGGTCCCGCGCCGCACGCCGCCGTCGCAGATGATCTCGATCCGCCCGCCGACCGCATCGACGATCTCGCGAAGCTGGTCGAAGGGCGCGCGGCTGCCGTCGAGCTGGCGGCCGCCGTGGTTGGAGATCATGATCGCGTCGAAGCCCATGTCCGCGGCGCGGCGGGCGTCGGCGGCGCTCATCACGCCCTTGAGGGCGAACGTGCCGCCCCAGTCGTCGCGGATCCGCTCGGCCGCCTTCCAGTCCATCGTCGGGTCGAGCATCGTGTTGAAGTAGCCGGCGATCGATACCGCCTCGCCGGTGCCTTCGGCGACGTGGGTGTCGAGGTTGGGCAGGCTGAACTTCTCGCGGAACACGTAGTCCAGCGCCCAGCGCGGCTTGAGCGCATAGGACAGGGCCGAACTCGGCGTGAAGCGCGGTGGCGAGGTGAAGCCGCTGCGCGCGCAGCGCTCGCGCTTGCCCGAGACGATCGTGTCGACGGTCAGCGCGATCGCGTCGAACTTCGCCGCCCGGCAGCGCTCGATCATCGAGCGGTTCAGCCCCTTGTCCTTGTGGTAGTAGAACTGGAACAGCTTGGGGGTGGAGACCATGGCCCCCACCTCCTCGATGCTGACCGTGGCGAGGCTGGAGATGCCGAACCACAGCCCGAACTTCTCCGCCGCCCTGGCCACGGCGCGCTCCCCCTGCCAGTGGAACACGCGCTGGAGCGCGGTGGGCGAGAGGATCAGCGGCAGCGCGCTTCTGCGGCCGAGGATGGTGAGCGAAGTGTCGATCTCGGCGGCGCCGGCGAGGACGTCGGGCACGAGGTCGCAGTCCGCGAAGGCGGCGGTGTTGCGGGCCTTGGTCAGCTCGTCGTCGGCCGCGCCGTCGATATAGTCGAACACTGGCCAGGGCAGGCGGCGCCGGGCCAGCTCGCGGAAATCGGCGATGTTGTGGCAGTCGCTCAGCTTCACGGACGGCGGCGGCTCAGCGGCGGGGGGGCCGGGCGACCGGGCGGGGGGGGGGGCGGGGCCTGCCGGTCTGGCCGCGCGCAGGCTGCTGCGCCGGTTGCGGCTGGTTCCGGGCACGCTCCGCCGCATCGGCTTCGGCCTCGAGCTGGGCCAGGATCTGCGGGGTCGTCGAGCGCGCCGGATAGCGGCAGCCGCGCTGCTGGCCGATACCCTTGAGGAACGAGCGCCGTGCCGTGCCGGCAAGGATCGCCGTCTGGATCTTGCGCTGCTGGGCATTGGCGCCGGAGACCTCGCGGATCAGCCCGCGGAACGGGATGAACGAGCCGAGCGCCTCCTGCGCGGCGCGGCCCGCGCTGATGCGCTGGCGGCTCTCCTGGGGAATGTCGATATCGTCGCCGAGCACGGCGTCCAGCTCTCTGATCGCGGCGGCGATCTGCTGGCAGCGGGCCATCCCGGTCAGGTCGTAGGGATCGTCCTGCGCCGCGATCAGCAGCGGCGGGATCTCGCCCCGCTTGATATTGAGGTCGCTCAAGGGGGTGAGGGCGACGTCCTTCGCCCCGACGTCCTGCTGGGTGATCGGCTTGTCGGGCTCCTTCGCCGGTTCCTCGGCGCGGGTCTCGTTCTGGCGCTGCTGGGCCGAGGCCGGGACTGTGGCGGCGGCAAGGCCGGCGGCGGCGAGCAGGAGGCCGGAGCGCAGGGCGCTGCGCGAGACGACCGAGAAATTCATGGCGGTTCCTTCCAGGTTGGTTGGCACGAGTCGACTTAGTCCGGAGACCGGGTTTCTCCTCGCTCTCCAGCGACGGGACGGGCGCTGGCGTCGTCCAGTCGTGATCGGACCCTCAACCCCGCTTGCGGCATGCAGTTCCATCGCCGCGCACCATGACAGACCGCTCCCGTGTAGGACAGCGCTATTCGCCGGTTATCGCCGCAGGTCGGCGAAGGTGTCGCAGGCGTCCTCGTTCCCGGTTTCCAGGCCCTTGCGCAGCCACTGCATCCGCTGGGCGCTGGTGCCGTGGGTGAAGGCGGCCTCGACCGGACGGCGGCCCGCCGCCTTCATCAGGGTGTCGTCGCCGATCTGGTGGGCGGCGTTGAGGCCGCTCTCCATGTCGCCGGGCTCAAGCCGGTCGCGGTTCTTGGCGGCCCAGACCCCGGCGTAGCAATCGGCCTGAAGCTCCAGCCGGACGGAAAGCTGGTTGGCCTGGCTCGGGTTCTGCTGCTGGAGGCTGCGGACCTGGTCGGACATGCCGGTCAGGTTCTGGATGTGGTGGCCGTATTCATGGGCGATCACGTAGTCGCGGGCGAACTGGCCGGTCGCGCCCAGCTCCTGGTCCATCTGGCGGAAGAAATCGGTGTCGAGATAGATGCCCTGGTCGGTCGGGCAGTAGAACGGCCCCATCGCGCTTTGCGCCGCGCCGCAGCCGGAGCTGCCCGCCTGGTCGTAGAAGGCCAGCTTCGGCTGGCGGAAGGCCACGTTCGAGGCGCGGAAGATCGGCTCCCAGGTCTTGTTGAGCGAGGACAGCGCGTTGCAGCTTTCGAGCCGGGCGGGGTTGAGCCGGCAGATCTCCTCGGCCGTGCCGCCGCCGCGCGGCTGGCCCTGGCTCGGCGCGGCTTCCTGGCCGCCCTGCATCTGGCTGAGCTGGCCGAGCATCTGGCCGGGATCGACCCCGAAGACCAGCGCGGCGATGACCGCGATCACGATCGTCCCGCAGCCGAGCTTGCCGCCGCCGATCCCGCCCGGCAGGCTGAAGCCGCCGCCGCGGCCCTGGTCCTCGACGCTGACGCTGTCCGGATCGAAATCGTCGAGCTTCATGAATCACCCCTCGTGCTGCATAGGTCAGTACCAGCAGAAGTTCTTTGGCGGCAATCCTCAGGAGTCCAGCATGTTCCTTTCCGGCAAGCGCGCCCTCGTTACCGGGTCGACCTCGGGCATCGGCCTGGCCATCGCGCGGGCGCTCAGGGCGGAGGGGGCCGAGCTGGTCCTCTCGGGCTTCGGCGAGGCCGGGGCGATCGCCGCGCTGTGCGAGGAGCTGTCGGCGCGGCACGTCGCCGCCGACCTCGGCAACCGCGCCGGCGTCGAGGCGCTGATGGCCGGGGCGGGCGAAGTCGACGTGCTGGTCAACAACGCCGGGATGCAGCACGTCGCCCCGGTCGAGGACTTCCCGGTTGACAAGTGGGACACGATCATCGCGCTCAACCTGACCGCCGCCTTCGACGCCTCGCGGCTGGCGATCCCGCACATGAAGCGGCGGGGGTGGGGGCGGATCATCAACACCGCCTCGGCCCATTCGCTGACGGCCTCGCCGTTCAAGTCGGCCTACGTCTCGGCCAAGCACGGCCTCGCCGGGCTGACCAAGACCCTGGCGCTGGAGCTGGCGACCTTCGGCGTCACCGCCAACTGCATCAGCCCTGGCTATGTGTGGACGCCGCTGGTCGAGAACCAGATCCCCGACACGATGAAGGCGCGCGGGCTGAGCCGCGAGCAGGTGATCGAGGACGTCCTGCTCGCCGGCCAGCCGACCAAGCGCTTCGTCCAGCCCGAGGACATCGGCGAGCTGGCGGTGTTCCTCTGCCGCGACGCGGCGGCCAATATCACCGGCGCGAACATCAGCATGGACGGGGGCTGGACGGCCGCCTGAGCGGTGGGCGGAGGGGCACTGTGACCTTGCTGCCACCTGCTTAAGATTTCTCGACTTTTTGGAATTTCCGGCACTTGCCGCCCGGTCCGCTTGGTGTAGTTTTTGCGCGCGATGAAACGGGGCGTGAGAGCGGCGAATCAATGCGCGACGGCGCTGCTGGCCGCCGCGTTGCTCGCCGTGCCTGTCAATGGCGCGACGCGTCGCGACACCGCGCTCGAAGCACAGCTCCTCGACCACATCAAGGTCCTGGCCAGCGACGAGTTCGACGGCCGCCGCCCCGGCACCGAGGGCGAGGCCAAGACCCTGCGCTACATCGGCCGCGAATTCTTCGACATCGGCCTGGTCTCGGGCACCAACGACCCCGGCAACGCCTGGTTCGCGCCGGTCGTGCTGGTCGCGCGGGAGCCGGCGGCCTCGACCGCCCAGTTCAGCCGGCGCGGGCGCACGATCCCGGTGCCGGCGAGCCAGGTCCTCGTCCTCACCTCGGGCAAGCGCAGCCTGGTGCGCGACGCGCCGGTGCTGTTCGTCGGCAAGGGGGACGTGAAGGCGCTCTCGCGGATGGACCTCGCCGGGCGCGTCGCGCTGCTGCTCGACGACGCCGAGGGCACCGGCAAGCGGCAGGACGAGCTGATCGACGCCGGGGCCTCGGCCGTGGTGACGGTGCTCGACGCAGACCGCACGATCGACAGCGTCAAGGCGCACCGGCAGCGCTCGGGCTACGCCCTGGCCAGCGACGCTCTCGGCGGCGATCTCGAGGCCTTCATCACCCGCGACGTCGCGACCCGCCTGCTGGCCGGGGGCGGGCAGACCCTCGCCGGCCTGGAGCAGCTCGCCGCCCGGCCCGACTTCACCTCGCGCACGCTCGATTTCACCGTCAGCCTCGAAGCGACGACCTCCGAGACCAAGATCCGCACCCACAACGTGATCGGCAAGCTGCCCGGCCGCCATCCGGAGGCCGGCGCGGTGCTGTTCCTGGCCCATTGGGACCACTTCGGCGAATGCGCCGTGCCGCCCGCCGAGCACCTGATCTGCAACGGCGCGATCGACAACGCCAGCGGGGTCGCCGCCCTGATCGAGACGGCGCGCCGCCTCTCGCGTCCGCCGCAGGAGAAGCGCGTCCTTTCCGGCAGCGACGCCGGCAACGCCTATCTCAAGCGGCAGGACGGCTGGGCCCTGCTCCAGCACGACATCCCCGCGGTCATGGTGACGAGCGCCTATGGCGACATCGCCCGCGTCGAGAAGTTCTTCGATACCGACTACCACCGCCCCGGCGACCGGGTGAAGCCCGGCCTGGAGCTGGGCGGCGCGGCGCAGGACGTGGCCTTCTATGTCGCGCTCGGCCGCTGGTTCGCCGATCCGCGCCGGGTTCCCTCGCCGCAGGTGAAGTGATCGTTCGGGGGCGGTGCCTCATTGCCTGCGCGCCTCATCTCCATCACCCCGGACTTGATCCGGGGTCCCGCTTTCCTGTTCCGACGTCGCGCAGGAAGAAGCGGGGCCCCGGATCAAGTCCGGGGCGACGGTGTGTGATGGCGTCCCCTTCCTGCCCACAAGCCGAAATTCAAACCGAGGCACGACCTTCGGGGGACTAGCCCAAGCGGCCCCGCTTGATTACATGGGCCGCCACGAATCGTTCCGCAAAGGCGCACAGTGGCTATCATCGACATTCCCCTCGGCCTCACCTTCGACGATGTTCTGCTGCGCCCGGCCGAGAGCGAGATAGTCCCCTCCCAGGCCGACACCCGCACCCGCCTGACGCGCGAGATCGCGCTCAACATCCCGGTGGTCTCCTCGGCGATGGACACCGTGACCGAGGCCGACATGGCGATCGTCATGGCCCAGATGGGCGGGATCGGCGTCCTCCACCGCAACCTGACGATCGAGGAGCAGTGCGCCGCGGTCCGCGCGGTCAAGCGCTTCGAGAGCGGGATGGTGGTCAACCCGATCACGATCGGCCCCAATGCCACCCTGGGCGAGGCCCAGGCGATCATGGCCGCCAACCGGATCAGCGGCATCCCGGTGGTCGAAGCCGGCGGCAAGCTGGTCGGCATCGTCACCAACCGCGACGTGCGCTTCGCCGACAATCCGGCCCAGCCGGTGCGCGAGCTGATGACGCACGAGAACCTCGCCACGGTGAAGCTCGGGGTCGGCCAGGACGAGGCGCGTCGCCTGCTCCACCAGCGCCGGATCGAGAAGCTGCTGGTGGTCGACGACGCCTTCCGCTGCATCGGCCTGATCACGGTCAAGGACATCGAGAAGGCCGTGACCTTCCCCAACGCCACCAAGGACGCCGCCGGCCGCCTGCGCGTCGCCGCCGCGACCACCGTGGGCGACAAGGGCTTCGACCGGACCGAGGCGCTGCTCGCCGCCGAGTGCGACGTGGTCATCATCGACACGGCCCACGGCCACAACAAGGACGTGGCCCGCGCGGTGGAGCGGGTGAAGAAGCTCTCCAACTCGGCCCAGGTCGTGGCCGGCAATGTCGCCACGGCCGAAGCGACCCGTGCGCTGATCGACGCGGGCGCGGACGCGATCAAGGTCGGCATCGGGCCGGGCTCGATCTGCACCACGCGGATCGTCGCGGGCGTCGGCGTGCCGCAGCTCACCGCGGTCATGGAAGCCGCCGCCGCGGCCGAGAAGTCGGGCACCCCGGTCATCGCCGACGGCGGCCTGCGGACCTCGGGCGACGCGGCCAAGGCGCTGGCCGCCGGGGCCTCGACGATCATGGTCGGCTCGATGCTCGCCGGCACCGAGGAAGCGCCGGGCGAGACCTTCATCTACCAGGGCCGCTCCTACAAGTCGTACCGCGGCATGGGCTCGGTGGGCGCCATGTCGCAGGGCAGCGCCGACCGCTATTTCCAGCAGGACATCAAGGACCAGATGAAGCTGGTGCCCGAGGGGATCGAGGGCCAGGTGCCCTACAAGGGCCCGGCCAAGGACGTGATTCACCAGCTCGTCGGCGGGATCAAGGCGGCGATGGGCTATACCGGCTCCAGGACCATCGACGACCTGCGGACCCAGGCGCAGTTCGTGCGGATCACCAACGCCGGCCTGCGCGAGAGCCACGTCCACGACGTGACGATCACGCGGGAAGCGCCGAACTATCCGACGCGCTGAGGCGGCATGACCCCGGGCGCCCGCGTCCAGGCGGCCATCGAGATCCTCGACCTGGTGATCGCCGCGGCCCGGGCCAATGGCGCGCCGGCCGACCGTATCGTCGCCGACTGGTTCCGCCCGCGCCGTTTCGCCGGAAGCAAGGATCGCCGCGCGGTCCGCGACCTCGTCTATGCCGCGATCCGCCGTTGCGGCGAGGTGCCGGCCAGCGGCCGGGCGGCGATGCTGCTGCTGGCGCTCGACGATCCTGCATTGGCCGCCCTGTTCGACGGGATCGGCCATTCCCCCGCGCCGGTCGCGCCGGGCGAGCCCGTGGCCGCGCCGGGCATCGCGCCGGCCTGGCTGGAGCGGGCGCTCGCCGCCTCGGGCGTGGCCGGGGAGGAGGCCGCCGCGCTGCTCGGCCGCGCGCCGCTCGACCTGCGGGTCAATACGCTGAAGGCTTCGCGCGAGACCGTGGCGCTGCCCGTGCCCGCCGAGCCGACCGCCGCGCCCCACGGCCTGCGCCTGCCCTTCGGCACCCCGGTCGAGCTGTCCGAGGCCTATCGCAACGGTCTGGTCGAGGTGCAGGACACCGGCTCCCAGCTCGCCTGCGAGGCGGTCGCGGCCCGGCCCGGCGAGACGGTGATCGACCTCTGTGCCGGGGCCGGGGGCAAGACCCTGGCGCTCGCCGCGGCGATGGAGAACCGCGGCACGCTGCTCGCCTGCGACGCCGACCGGGGTCGCCTCTCGCGCCTCGGTCCCCGCGCCGAGCGGGCAGGGGCGGCGGGGATCGAGACCCTGCTGCTCAATCCCGGCCGCGAGACCGACATGCTCGGCGCCTGGCAGAACCGCGCCCATGCCGTGCTGGTCGACGCGCCGTGCTCGGGCACCGGCACCTGGCGGCGCAACCCGGAGGCCCGCTGGCGGCTGACCGAGGCCCAGCTCGGCCGCTACGTCCAGACCCAGGCGCGCCTGCTCGACCTTGCCGCGAAGCTGGTCCGGCCCGGTGGCCGGCTGGTCTATGTGGTCTGCTCGCTGCTCGACGAGGAGGGGGCGGGGCAGGTCGGGGCCTTGCTGGAGCGTCAGGCCGGCTGGCGGATCGATCCGCCGCACCTGCCGCTCGGCTCGGCGCGCGGCCCGGGCATCCGGTTTTCCCCGCTGCGGGACGATACGGACGGGTTTTTCATCGCGCGTTTGGTACGGCTATGATAGCGAATGCCGCAATGCGTTCGCCTGCTTTCTCGGCCAAGGATTTCCTGATGCGTTACTATCCCGCCGCCCTTGCCCTCTCGCTGCTCGCCGCGGTCACGGCCAGCGCGGCCTTCTCGGCCCCGCAACAGCCGCTCGACCCGCGCGCGGCGGTGCTGGTGACGCAGGGCCGCGCGGCGCTCAACGCCGGCAATATCGACCAGGCGATCGACGCCTTCGAAAGCGCGCTGACCGTCGCCCCGGGCGAGGCTGCGATCTTCCTCGACCTGGCCGAGGCGACCCGCCGTCAGGGCCTTCAGGGCAAGGCGCTGCACTATTACCGCGAGGTGCTGGAGCGCGATCCCCAGAACATCGACGCGATCTCGGGCGAGGGCGCGGCCCTGGTCGAGAAGGGCGCGGTCGAGAAGGCCAAGCGCAACCTCGCCCGCCTGGAAGGGCTGTGCGGCGCGAACTGCGGCGCGACCAAGGCCCTTGAAGCCGCGCTGGCCAAGGGGCCGACCCCGGTGGTCGTCACCGCTGAGGCGCTCAAGCCCGCGCCGGTGGTGACGAACTGAGGGCGTGCGGCCGGCGCCGAGCGGGCCTCAGATCAGCCCGCCGAATTCCTCCAGCACGGTCCGATAGACCCGCTTCTTGAACGGCACGATCAGCTCGGGCAGCAGCCGGGGCTCGATCCACTTCCATTCGCAGAACTCGGGCGGATCGTGCGCGGCGATGTCGATGTCCGCGTCCTGGCCGGTGAAGCGGGCGAGCAGCCAGGACTGGCGCTGGCCGCGATACTTGCCGCCCCACAGCTTGCCCATCAGCTCGTCGGGCAGGTCGTAGAGCAGCTCCTCGCGGGTCTGGGCGAGCAGGGTCGCGTGATCCTCGCGCACGCCGGTCTCCTCCCATAGCTCGCGCCAGGCGGCGGCGATCAGCTCCTCGCCCTCGTCGATGCCGCCCTGGGGCATCTGCCAGAAATCGCCTTCGCGATTGTCGATCCGCTTGCCGACGAAGACCAGCCCTTCGGCATTGACCAGCATGACCCCGACGCAGGGGCGATAGGGCAGGGCGGAGAAATCCTTCATCGTGTCGACTCGCTCGTGCAGATTATGGGCCGGACCACCGAAATTCAGCCACAGGCAATGTTTCGGGGCACAAAGTGGGGCCTGCGCTCATAAGCCCGCCTTTCCGGCTTGACTAGGCGCGGAGGCAGGCGTTTGCCTCATCCGAGGTTTGGCACCTGACAGATTTTCTGAATTGTGCCGAATGCCTTGGGAAGACAAAGGGTGCCGGCATAAGCGCGAGATGCGCCCGACAGAGGACGAGATGGCGACTATCCTGGCCGATACCGATTCCGCGGCGAGCCCGCGCGACAATTCCGTTCCCGAAGCAGTGGTGGTCCGTTTCGCCGGCGACTCCGGCGACGGCATGCAGCTCACCGGCGGGCAGTTCACCCTGTCGACCGCCCTGTCGGGCAACGACCTCGCGACCTTCCCGGACTTCCCGGCCGAGATCCGCGCGCCGCAGGGCACCCTGTTCGGCGTCTCCGCCTTCCAGATCAACTTCGGCTCGACCGAGATCACCACGGCCGGCGACCAGCCCGACGTGCTGATCGCGATGAACCCGGCCGCGCTCAAGGTGAACGCCCCGGCGCTCAAGGCCGGCGGCCTCATCATTGCCGACACGGGCGAGTTTACCAAACGTAACCTCGAAAAGGCGAAGTACGACGTCTCTCCGCTGGAGGACGGCAGCCTCGCCAAGTGGGATCTGCTCGCCTTCGACATCTCCGCGCTGACGATCGAGGCGGTGAAGCCCTTCGGCCTCGGCAACAAGGACGCGCTGCGCTGCAAGAACATGTGGACGCTGGGCCTCGCGCTCTGGATGTTCGACCGCGACCGCCAGCCGATCCTCGACGGGCTCAACGCCCAGTTCAAAGGCGACAAGAAGAACCTGGCCGACGCCCACATCGCCGCGCCCAACGCCGGCCATGCCTATGGCGAGGCCGCGG
>Ga0066256_1001877_pt1 | contig 25871 bp, 21 predicted proteins | sample ThiBio_1000_biof_FD_87107 | JGI IMG/M metagenome (GOLD analysis project Ga0066256, IMG submission 87107) | Wastewater bioreactor microbial communities from Cape Town, South Africa - Thiocy_expt_1000_biof (version 2) | ecosystem: Engineered > Bioreactor > Thiocyanate-remediating >... | reverse complement strand
TTTCCAGCGGGTGCAGCAGGTTCCAGCGGCCCACGTCCTGGCCTTCGCGGGTCAGTTCGTTGAAGCTCGGGCAGCTCCACACGTCAGCCTGTACGCCCCAGTCGGCGGCCAGCAGCGTTTGCGCAGCCAGTGACTCGCGCAAGATGGTGCCGGAGCCCAGCAGCTGCACGCGCTTGTCGCCTTCGGCGCCGGGCTTGCACAGGTACATGCCCTTGATGATCTGCTCTTCGGTACCCGCCGTGAGGCCCGGCATGCTGTAGTTCTCGTTGAGCAGCGTGATGTAGTAGAAGACGTTCTCTTGCTGCTCGACCATGCGCTTGAGGCCACGGTGCATGATCACCGCCACTTCGTGGGCAAAGGTGGGGTCGTAGCTCACGCAGTTGGGGATGGTGTTGGCCAGGATGTGGCTGTGACCATCTTCGTGCTGCAGGCCTTCACCGTTGAGCGTGGTACGGCCCGAGGTGCCGCCCAGCAAGAAGCCACGGGCCTGCATGTCACCCGCAGCCCAGGCCAGGTCGCCAATGCGCTGGAAGCCGAACATCGAGTAGTACACGTAGAACGGCACCATGATGCGGTTGTTGGTGCTGTAGCTGGTGGCGGCAGCGATCCAGCTGGCCATGCCGCCGGCTTCGTTGATGCCTTCCTGCAGGATCTGGCCAGCCTTGTCTTCCTTGTAGTACATCACCTGGTCGCGATCGACCGGGGTGTACAGCTGGCCCTTGGGGTTGTAGATGCCGATCTGGCGGAACAGGCCTTCCATGCCGAAGGTGCGGGCCTCATCTACCAGGATGGGCACCACACGCGGCCCCAGGGCCTGGTCGCGCAGCAGTTGCGTGATGAAGCGCACGTAGGCCTGGGTGGTGGAAATTTCACGGCCTTCGGCCGTGGGCTCCAGGATGGCCTTGAAGGTCTCGATGGCGGGCACGGTGAAGTGCTCGTCCGCCTTGGGACGACGCTTGGGGAGGTAGCCACCCAGGGCCTTGCGACGCTCGTGCAGGTACTGCATTTCCGGCGTGTCGTCGGCAGGCTTGTAGTACGGGATCTCGGCCAGCTGGCTGTCAGGGATCGGGATGTTGAAGCGGTCACGGATGTACTTGATATCTTCGTCCGACAGCTTCTTGGTCTGGTGCACGGTGTTCTTGCCTTCACCGGCCTTGCCCATGCCATAGCCCTTGACGGTCTTGACCAGCAGCACGGTGGGCTGGTTCTTGTGCTCGTTGGCAGCGTGGAAGGCCGCGTACACCTTGGCGGGCTCATGGCCACCACGGCGCAGCTCGAACACCTCTTCGTCGGTCATGTGCTCGACGAGCTTGAGGGTTTCAGGGTACTTGCCGAAGAAGTTCTTGCGGACAAAGGCGCCGTCATTGGCCTTCATGGCCTGGTAGTCGCCGTCCAGCGTTTCCATCATCAGCTGCTTGAGCTTGCCGCTCTTGTCGCGGCGCAGCAGCTCGTCCCAGCCATTGCCCCACAGCAGCTTGATCACGTTCCAGCCCGCGCCACGGAACTCGCCTTCGAGTTCTTGCACGATCTTGCCGTTGCCACGCACCGGGCCGTCCAGGCGCTGCAAGTTGCAGTTGATGACGAAGACCAGGTTGTCGAGGTTTTCACGCGCGGCCAGGCCGATCGCGCCCAGGGATTCGGGCTCGTCCATTTCGCCGTCGCCGCAGAACACCCAGACCTTGCGGTTTTCGGTGTTGGCAATGCCACGGGCGTGCAGGTACTTGAGGAAGCGCGCCTGATAGATGGCCATCAGCGGGCCCAGGCCCATGGACACCGTGGGGAACTGCCAGAACTCGGGCATCAGCTTGGGATGCGGGTAGCTGGACAGACCCTTGCCGTCCACTTCCTGGCGGAAGCTATCGAGTTGCTCTTCGGTCAGGCGGCCTTCGAGGTAGGCACGGGCGTAGATGCCGGGGGCGCTGTGGCCCTGGATGTAGAGCAAGTCGCCGCCATGGCCTTCGCTCTCGGCATGCCAGAAATGGTTGAAACCGGCGCCAAACATGCTGGCCACCGAAGCGAACGAACCGATGTGGCCGCCCAGGTCGCCGCCATCGGCGGGGTTCAGGCGGTTGGCACGCACCACCATGGCCATGGCGTTCCAGCGCATGTAGGCGCGCAGACGCTTTTCGATGGCGATGTTGCCGGGGCAGTGGGCCTCTTTTTCAGGCTCGATGGTGTTGACGTAGCCCGTGTTCGCGGAGAACGGCAGATCGATGCTGCTCTGGCGGGCGTGTTCAAGGAGTTGTTCCAACAGGAAGTGGGCGCGCTCCGGGCCCTCCTTGTCGATGACGGCGGACAGCGCGTCCATCCATTCACGGGTCTCTTGCTGGTCGGTATCGGAACCGATGCCGAAACCGGCCTGAGGGTCGGGCTGAGCTGACATGCTTTGTCTCCTGTAGGTGTGGCAGCAATTTAGTACGTTGGCTCTAGTTTCGCATATTTTTTCGCAATTTCAAATGGTGCCTATGCATTTCATATTGCAATAATTTGCTGCAAATGCACATGACCCAGCAGACTGGGACCCCGCCAGGGCTCCTCTACACTCCACGCATGGATTCGATGCCCACCGCCCCCTCCCCCACGGCCCCGACCGTGGCTGCGCCCATTCGCTGGTGGCGCAAGTGGTGGCGCGGCTTGTCGCCCACCCGGCAAGACCGGTTTGCCGCACTGGCCCCGCTGGCGGCGGTGCTGATGTTTCTGGCGGCCATCGTGGCGGCGTTCTGGTATTTGCGCGCAGAAGAGGCCGAGCGAGAGCAAGAAGCCCTGCGGCGTGACGTGGAATATGCCCAGCAGCGGGTGCGCCTGCGCCTGCTGGAACGGCAAGAGCAGCTCATGCGCATCGCGCGCGACCTGTCCAACCAGGCCCTCGGCAAGGCCGAGTTCATCAGCCGCGCCGAAGCGCTGATCAGCCAGTACCCGGAACTGCAGGCCGTCACCTGGATCGACGACCGCCGACGTATCCGCGCGAGCCAGGCCGCCCCCACGCTGGCCAGCGGCGAGTTGCGCATTGCAGGTGAAGTGCTCAAGCCAGGAGAAACGGCCGACACCTTTGGCCTGGCGCGGGACCTGCAGCAACCCGTGTACGCCCAGCCGGCAGCCACCACGGGCGACGCCGCCCCGCTGCTGCAGCTGCAGGTGCCCCTCAACAACCAAGGCAAGTTCAGCGGCGTGGTGCTGGGTGAGTACTCCATCGACAGCCTGCTGCGCTATGGCACCCCCACCGAAGTGCTGGCGCGTTATGCAGTGACCCTGCTCGACAGCAAGAACCAGGTGCTGGCGGGCACGCCGCTGGGCCCGCGCAACAAGGCCACGCAGTTGTTGCCCTGGACACCCAAGGCCAACGAGTATGAGGTGCCCGTCTCTCCCGTCGGCAACGGCCTGGTGCTGCGCGCACAGGCTTACCGCACGCCGCTCGGGGCAGTGGGCAGCGGCCTGTTCTCGCTGGTGGGGACGCTGAGCGCCATGACCGCCTGGATGCTGATCGCGACATGGCGCCACACCCGCCGCCGAATGCAGGCGCAAGAGGCCCTGGTGGCCGAAACCAACTTCCGCCGGGCGATGGAAAACTCCATCCTCACCGGCATGCGAGCCCTCGATATGGAAGGTCGTATCAGCTATGTGAATGCCGCGTTTTGCCAGATGACAGGCTGGAGCGCGGAAGAGCTGGTGGGCCTGAAGGCCCCCTTCCCCTACTGGCCCGAGGCCGACCACGAAACCCTGCAGGCCAAGCTGCGCGACGAGCTGCGGGGCAACACCATGGCGGGGGGCTTTCAGGTGCGCGTCAAGCGCAAGAGCGGGACGCTGTTCGACGCACGCCTTTATGTGTCACCCCTGATCGATGCCCATGGCCAGCAAACGGGCTGGATGACGTCGATGACCGACATCACCGAGCCCAACCGCATCCGCGAGCAGTTGTCGGCATCACACGAGCGCTTCACCATCGTGCTGGAGTCGCTGGACGCCTCGGTGTCTGTGGCCCCCCTGGGCAGCGAAGAACTGCTGTTCGCCAACAAGCTGTACCGCCAGTGGTTCGGCTCACAAACCGGCGGGCACCTGCAGCTCGTAGCGCAGGCCGGCGTGGTGCCGGTAGCGGGCAAGGAGCAAAGCGGCATGGACGATGAGGACGGCCTGATGGGCCTGCCTACCGACACACTGACCAGCGCCCGCAGCGAAAACGCCGAAATCTACCTGCCCGACCTGGGCAAGTGGCTGGAAGTGCGCTCGCGCTATCTGAACTGGGTGGACGGCCGCCTGGCCCAGATGGTGATTGCCACGGACATCACCCCGCGCCGACTGGCTGAAGAGCAAGCCCAGCGACAGGCTGAGCGCGCCCAGTCGGTCAGCCGCCTTATCACCATGGGCGAAATGGCTTCCAGCGTGGCGCACGAGCTCAACCAGCCGCTCACCGCCATCAACAACTACTGCAGCGGCATGGTCTCCCGCATCCAGAGCGGCCAGCTCACCGAAGAGGCCCTGCTCACGGCCTTGCAAAAGACGGCCCACCAAGCGCAGCGCGCGGGCCAGATCATCCAGCGCATCCGCTCGTTCGTGAAAAAGAGCGAGCCCAACCGCGCGCTGGCCGATGTGCATTCGATGGTCAACGAAGCCGTGGAACTGGCCGACATCGAGCTGCGCCGGCACAACGTGCGCCTGACGCACTATGTCGCTGCGCGCCTGCCGCAGGTGATGGCCGACACCATCCTGATCGAGCAGGTGCTGGTCAACCTGATGAAGAACGGCGCCGAAGCCATCCAGCACGCCGACCGCCCCGCCCCGAATCGCAGCGTGGAACTGCGTGTGGTGCCCAAGCAGATCGATGATCGCCAGGTGGTGGAGTTTTCGGTGCAGGACACCGGCAAGGGCCTGGCCCCTGAAGTGCTGGAGCGCTTGTTCGAGGCCTTCTTCTCCACCAAGCAGGAAGGAATGGGCATGGGCCTCAATTTGTGCCGCAGCATCGTCGAGTCGCACCAGGGCCGGATGCAGGCGGAGAACCTCTACAATGGCTCGGAGGTTACAGGCTGCAGGTTCTCCTTCTGGCTGCCGCTTGCCAAGCCTGCTGATGCCACTACAAATTCAGTAGCAAACGAACAAAACCCAAGGACTGTTGCATGAGCTTGATTCCGAAAAAAGGCACTGTTTACGTTGTGGACGACGACGAAGCAGTTCGCGATTCCCTGCAGTGGCTGCTGGAAGGCAAGGACTACCGGGTGCGCTGCTTTGATTCGGCCGAGACGTTTCTCTCACGCTACGATCCGCGCGAGGTGGCCTGCTTGATCGTGGACATCCGCATGGGCGGCATGACCGGCCTGGAACTGCAGGACCGCCTCATTGAGCGCAAATCGCCGCTTCCCATCGTGTTCATCACCGGCCACGGCGACGTACCCATGGCCGTGAACACCATGAAGAAGGGCGCGCTCGACTTCATCCAGAAGCCGTTTGACGAGGAAGAACTGGTCGGTCTGGTCGAGCGCATGCTAGACCACGCCCGCGAGAGCTTCGCAGGCTACCAGCAGGCCGCCAGCCGCGACGCTCTGCTGTCCAAGCTCACCAGCCGCGAGGCGCAGGTGCTCGAACGCATCGTGGCCGGTCGCCTGAACAAGCAGATCGCTGACGACCTGGGCATCAGCATCAAGACGGTGGAGGCACACCGCGCCAACATCATGGAAAAGCTCAACGCCAACACGGTGGCCGACCTGCTCAAGATCGCCCTGGGGCAGAACGCGCCCAAGGGCTGATCGCTCCCATTTTGATAGCTACCAGCGCATATTGCACTAGCGCTACCAGCCATTTTGACTTGTATTTCTGACATGACAGCCCAACTCATCGACGGCAACGCCCTTTCTCGCCAACTTCGCAGCGAGGTGGCGCAACGCGCCGCGGCGCTCACCGCCCGGGGCCATCAACCAGGCCTGGCAGTGATCTTGGTGGGCGAAGACGCAGCCTCGGCCGTGTATGTGCGCAACAAGGTCAAGGCCTGCGAGGACAGCGGCGTACGCTCCATCTTTGAAAAGTACGACGCTGATCTCAGCGAGGCTGCGCTGCTGGCACGCATCGAAGCCCTCAATGCCGACCCCACGGTGCACGGCATTCTGGTGCAGATGCCGTTGCCCAAACACATCGACCCGCACAAGGTCATCGAAGCCATTGCGACCTCCAAAGACGTAGACGGCTACTCCGTGTTGTCGGCTGGCGAACTCATGGCCGGGCTGGAGGGCTTCCGCCCCTGTACACCCTACGGCAGCATGAAGCTTATCGAGTCCACGGGCCAATCGATCAAGGGCAAGCACGCCGTGGTCATCGGCCGTAGCAACACCGTGGGCAAGCCCATGGCCCTGCTGCTGCTGCAGGCCAACGCCACCGTCACGGTCACCCACAGTGGCACCCCCGACCTGGGCTACCACACCCGCCAGGCCGACATCGTGGTGGCTGCGGTAGGCCGTGCAAACACGCTCACGGCGGACATGGTCAAGCCTGGCGCCATCGTGATCGACGTGGGTATCAACCGCAAGGCCGACGGCAAACTGTGCGGCGATGTGGACTTTGACGGCGTCAAGGAAGTGGCAGGCTGGATCACCCCCGTCCCTGGCGGGGTTGGACCCATGACCATTACCATGCTGCTGGTGAACACCATCGAAGCCGCCGAGCGGACCGCCGCGCGCTGACAGCGCCCGGGGAAGACCCCAGCCGCTTTGCAACTTGAACCTGCGCCGCCTGGCGCCATCTAACCCCGCATGAGCAACGCCCTCCTCGACTTCTCCGACCTCCCCGCCTTTGATCGCATCACCCCGCAGGATGTCGCCCCTGCGGTTGATGTGCTGCTGGAGCGTGCCAACCAGGCCCTGGAGACCGTCACGGCGCCCGACTTTCCTGCCCGCTGGGACGCCATCGCCAAGGTGCTGGACGTAGCCACCGAACAGCTCGGACGCGCCTGGGGAGCCGTGAGCCACCTCAACAGCGTGGCGGACACGCCGGAGCTGCGCGCGGCCTACAACGCAGCCCTGCCCCGCGTCACGGAGTTCTGGACCCGCCTGGGCGCTGACGAACGCCTCTATGCCAAGTACAAGGCCATCGACCCCGCCACCCTGACGCCCGAGCAACGCCAAGCCCACCGCAACGCGGTGCGCAACTTCGTGCTCAGCGGCGCCGAACTGACCGGAGCCGCCAAAGAGCGGTTCGCTCAGATCCAGGAACGCCAGGCCGAGCTGAGCCAGAAGTTCAGCGAGAACGCGCTCGACGCCACCGACGCCTTTGCCTACTACGCCACCGCCGAAGAACTGGATGGTGGACCTGCCGATGTGCAGCAAGCCGCTCTGGCGGCCGCGCAGGCGGAAGGCAAGCCAGGCTACAAGCTCACCCTGAAGATGCCTTGCTACCTGCCGGTGATGCAATTTGCCACCCGCAGCGATCTGCGTGCCAAACTGTACCGCGCCTATGTCACTCGGGCCTCGGACCAGGCCGAGGGCGATGGCCAGAAGTTCGACAACACGGCGCTGATCGGCGAAATCCTGGCCTTGCGCCGGGAAGAAGCCCAGTTGCTGGGCTATGCCAATTTTGGCGAAGTGTCTGTCGTGCCCAAGATGGCCCAGTCCCCCGCCGAAGTCATCCAGTTCCTGCGCGACCTCGCCCGCCGCGCCCGTCCCTATGCGGAGAAGGACGTGACCGATCTGCGCGCTTTCGCCGCAGAACACCTGGGTCTGACCGACCCGCAGCCCTGGGACTGGCCCTACATCTCCGAAAAGCTCAAGGAAGCCCGCTACGCCTTCAGCGAGCAGGAACTCAAGGCGTACTTCACAGCCCCCAAGGTGCTGGCAGGCCTGTTCAAGATCATTGAGACGCTGTTTGAGGTGTCCATCCGCCGCGACGCGGCACCGGTATGGCACCCTGCGGTGGAGTTCTATCGCATCGAGCGCAATGGCCAACTGGTGGGCCAGTTCTACCTCGATCAGCCCGCCCGCACCGGCAAACGGGGCGGCGCCTGGATGGATGACGTGCGCACGCGTTGGCAGCGCCCCGACACGGGCGTGTTGCAAACGCCCGTCGCCCACCTGGTCTGCAACTTTGCGGACGGTGTGGACGGCAAGCCACCCCTGTTGACGCACGACGACGTGATCACGCTATTCCACGAGTTTGGTCATGGACTGCATCACATGCTGACCCAGGTGAACGAACGCGATGTCTCCGGCATCGGCGGGGTGGAATGGGACGCCGTGGAGCTGCCCAGCCAGTTCATGGAAAACTTCTGCTGGGAATGGGATGTGCTGCGGCACATGACCGCCCACGTGGACACCGGTGAGCCGCTGCCGCGCGCGTTGTTCGACAAGATGATCGCCGCCAAGAACTTCCAGAGCGGCATGCAGACGCTGCGCCAGATTGAGTTCGCGCTGTTCGACATGCTGCTGCACACCGAGCACGACCCGGCCCAGGACTTTATGCCCCTGCTGACCCAGGTGCGGCAAGAGGTGGCTGTATTGCAGCCGCCCGCCTTCAGCCGCACGGCCCACACCTTCAGCCACATCTTTGCGGGTGGCTACGCGGCCGGGTACTACAGCTACAAGTGGGCCGAAGTGCTCAGCGCTGATGCCTACGCCGCCTTTGAAGAAACCGCTGGCAGCGATGGCTTGCCCAGCACCGAAACGGGACGGCGCTACCGAGAGGCCATCCTGGAAGCGGGTGGCAGCCGCCCCGCCATGGAATCCTTCAAAGCCTTCCGTGGACGAGAACCCAGCCTGGATGCCCTGCTGCGCCACCAGGGGATGGCAGAAGAGCTGACAGCCTGAGGCTTAGACCGAACAAACCGCAGACTGCCCCACAACAAACACAGCCCATAAGAATGAGGAGAACCCGCATGCCCCGTCTTACGTTCGTTCCTGCCGCTGCCTCCTTGCTGATGGCCCTGGTCTCTGTGGGGGCACAAGCGCAGAATGTCTATCGCATTCTTGGCCCTGACGGCAAGGTGACTTTTTCGGACCGTCCTCCGGCCGAGACCCCTGCGCCGCCCGCACGCCGTGCTGCAACTCCGACTGCTGCGACCGCAAGCCCATCAGCGGCTAACGGAGCCTTGCCTTACGAACTGCGGCAGGTAGCCAACCGGTTCCCAGTGACCATCTACACCGGCAATGACTGCGCACCCTGCGGAAGCTTGCGCAACCTGCTCACGTCACGCGGCGTGCCCTACACCGAGCGCACCGTGACCAGCAATGAGGACATCGCCGCACTGCAACGCCTGAGCGGCAGCACAAGTCTGCCCTTTGGCACCATTGGAGGCCAGCAACTGGTGGGTTTTTCAGACGCGGAGTGGATCCAGTACCTCGACGCGGCGGGCTACCCCAAGCAATCTCAGCTGCCCGGCAATTACCGACAACCCGCGCCTGCTCCGCTGGTCGCCGCCAAGCCGGTCGAAACAGCACCAGCGCCTGCGCCAAAAGCACCCGCCCCCGCAGCGCCGCCACCACCTGCCAGTGATGGTCCGACACCAAGCAATCCGGCAGGCATCCGATTCTGACTACGTGATGGCGTAGAGCCCCACTTCCGGGCAACCGCCCCGTCCTGCCGCCAAGCAAAAAGGGCCTTCACAGGCCCTTTTGCATTGGATTCGTATTGGCGGACAGATCGATAGAAGGTCGGCGGGTGTCCCCCTGCATTCAGTCATCAGTAGGCGATCGTCTTCACCCCCTGCGCCGTGCCGAGCAAGCACACGGAAGCCTTTTGGTGGGCAAACACCCCCACGGTCACCACGCCAGGCCATTGGTTGATCTCTGATTCAAACGCCAGCGGATCGGTGATGGACAGGCCCTTCACGTCCAGAATGTGCTGGCCGTTGTCGGTCACCAGCGGCTGTCTGTCCTTGAGGCGCAGGCTGGCCTGTCCACCCATAGCCGCAAAACGGCGCGCAATGTGGTTGGCAGCCATCGGGATCACTTCCACTGGCAACGGAAACTGGCCCAGGGCCTTCACCAACTTGGATTCGTCTGCGATACACACAAAGCGTTCGGCCAGAGCTGCCACGATCTTCTCTCGGGTCAATGCAGCACCGCCGCCCTTGACCATATGGCCCTGGCCGTCGATTTCGTCGGCGCCGTCGATATAGACGGACAGTGAAGACACTTCGTTGGCATCGAACACGGCAATGCCCAGTGCCTTCAGGCGCTCCGTGCTGGCTACGGAGCTGGACACCGCGCCCTTGATCTGGTCCTTCATGCCCGCCAGGGCATCAATGAACTTGTTCACGGTGGAGCCGGTGCCCACCCCCACAATCTCGCCAGGCACCACGTATTGCAGCGCGGCTTGGCCTACCAGGGTCTTGAGTTCGTCTTGGGTCAGGGGAGTGGTGGTCGTCATGGGAGAAAATCGGGGGTAATCCTGAATTATCCCTCCATGTCCCTCATCCCCTACGCCCTCACCCGCCCCTTTCTCTTCGGCATGGATGCCGAGGCCGCCCACAAACTCACCATGGACATGCTCGCGCGCGGGCAGCGCACGCCGCTGCAGTGGGCCTGGTGCAACGAAACGGTGAACGACCCTATTACCCTGGCGGGGCTGCAATTTCCCAACCGCGTGGGCATGGCGGCGGGGCTGGACAAGAATGCACGCTGCATCGACGCGCTGGGGGCCATGGGTTTCGGCTTTGTGGAAGTGGGCACCGTAACCCCCAAGGCGCAGCCAGGCAACCCCAAGCCACGCATGTTCCGTCTGCCCGAGGCCCGCGCCCTCATCAACCGCCTTGGCTTCAACAACGAAGGCCTGGAAGCCTTTTTGCGCAATGTGCAGCAGGCGCAGTTTCGCAAGCAGACCCGCCAGCAGCGCCCCATGCTGCTGGGCCTGAACATCGGCAAGAACGCCACCACGCCCATCGATAACGCCACCAGCGACTACCTGATCTGCCTGGAGGGTGTGTACCCCCATGCCGACTACGTCACGGTCAACATCAGCTCGCCCAACACCCAGAACCTGCGTGCGCTGCAAAACGACGCCGCTCTGGATGCCCTGCTAGGCGCCATCGCCGAGCGGCGTGAGGCCCTGGCCACCCAGCACCAGCGGCGCGTTCCGGTCTTTGTGAAGATTGCCCCCGACTTGGACGAAGCCCAGGTGGCCGTCATCGCTGCGACGCTGCAGCGCCACGGCATGGACGGCGTGATCGCCACCAACACCACCATCAGCCGCACCGCAGTGCAGGGCATGCGCCACGCGGAAGAGACGGGAGGGCTGAGCGGTGCCCCGGTGCTGGAAGCCAGCAACCAGGTCATCCGGCAACTGCGCGCCGCATTGGGCAGCGGCTTCCCCATCATTGGTGTGGGCGGCATCCTGAGCGGTGACGACGCCGTGAGCAAGATTCGCGCAGGCGCGGATGTCGTGCAGATCTACACGGGCCTGATCTACGAAGGCCCGGCGCTCGTTGCAAAAGCCGCCAAAGCCATCAAGGCGTTGCGCTGACCTGCAGGGCTGCGCGAAGCCCGCCTGACGAAAAAACGGAGCCGCTGGTGACAGGGCTCCGTTTTGCTTTTTCTAACGGGCAAGCCGCAGGTTACTGGCCTGCCCCGCAGCCATGTTCAGCGGCGCAGGCGCATCACCATCGGCAGCACAATACCCGCCCACCGAATCAGTCTACGCGGGCCAGCAACCAGTGCAACGCCTGCCATGGCGGCCACCGCCAGCGGATGCTCCCGCGCAAACCCGGCGGCGCGCAGTGCCAGCGAAGCGTCCTCACCGCCCGTGGGGCCTCCAGCCTGCTCCGCGAGCGCGCGGGCTTGGGCCCGGGCTACGCGGCGGGCACGCAGCCGCTCACGCTGCAGTTCGATACGGTCGAGCACGCGCTGCTGCTCCACAGTGGGGGTAGTCCGCGCCACAGGCGCAGTCTGCAACGTAGTGGTGGGATGTGGGGTACTCACAAGCGCTCCTTGATGTCACGCCAATCCTGCGCGAGCTCTCGCCGCGTCAACGCGAAACCACTGCCCGCACGTTGGGCCACAGACACCAACGAGACCGTGGCAGCCGCCCAGCCAGCAGCCCACACGCCAGCCACCAGCCATGCCACCAGCGTGCGCTGTGGCGAGTCCCAAAAGTGCACCAGCACGGCGAGCGACACCATGATGAGCGCCACCACCGTGAGCCCGGCCACCAGAATGGTGAGCACCAGCAATTGCTGAAGGCGCTGCTTAAGGTCCGCCCATTCGAGGCGGGCCAGGTCCATACGGTCTTCGGCGGCGATGGCGCCCTCGATGAGGTTGGCGCGCCAACGGGCGGCCAAGCCCTCCAGCCCCAGCAGCGAGAGCCAATTCATGTCTTGTCGCCTTTGTGCCGTGCCGTCATATCGGATGAGGGATCAGCGGCAATCAACGGCGCGCCAGCAGGAAACCGACCAACGCGCCCACAGCCAGCGCCGCACCTGCCACACGCCACGGTTCGTCATGGGCATAACGGTCAGCCGCCAATGCCGCTTCCTTGGCCTGACGTGCTGCGTCCTGGGCGGCGCGAACGGCAGATTCACGCACGTTGTGCATGCCGTCGTCCAGGCGCTGGCGAAGCAACTTGATTTCGGGCACTGCGTCCAGATCCTTGTTGGCCAACAGCCCCCGCAGATCGGAAACCAGCTTTTCCAGTTCGCCCTGGGTGGTCGTGGTGTCAGAAGCAGTCATACAAGCCTTTCTGTGTAGTGCCAAAAGTGATGGGAAATCCCGCACGCCAACGTGGAGGACTGAAGTTCATCTTAGCCATCCGCGCAGAAACCCCTCGTAGGACGGGGACGCAAGAGGTTACTGATTGCAAATGGCTTGCCGCAGATCAAACCAGCGCAGCCACATGCTCCGCAATGGCGAGGGCACTTGTCAAGCCGGGCGACTCGATGCCAAACAGGTTGACCAGCCCCGCCACCCCATGCACGGTGGGCCCTTGAATGACAAAATCTGCCGCCGGTGCATCCGGCCCGTGAATCTTGGGGCGCATGCCTGCATAGCCGGGGGCCAGAGCGCCATCCTGCAAACCAGGCCAGTATTTGCGCACTTCGGCATAAAAGGCATCGCCGCGCGCGGGGTCCACCTGCAGATCGTCAGGCGAATCCACCCACTGCACGTCCGGGCCAAACTTGGCTTGTCCGCCCAGGTCCAGCGTGAGGTGCACACCCAACCCAGCCGCCTCGGGCACCGGGTAAATCAGCCGGCTGAAAGGCGCCTTGCCCGTCAACGTGAAGTAGTTGCCCTTGGCGTAAAACGCCGTGGGCACATGCTGCGGGGCCAGACCGCCAAATCGCGCAGCCAGCGCGGGGGCATGCAGCCCAGCGGCGTTGACCACGGTGCGAGCACACAGGCGCGTGCCATCCAGCGCTTCCAAATCAATAGCATCGGAGCCAATAGATGCTAGCGCTAGTGGCGAATTCAGTGCCACAACACCACCCGCATGCTCCAGATCGCCCTGCAACGCCAGCATGAGCGCATGGCTATCGACGATGCCGGTGCTGGGCGAGTGCAAGGCACCAACGCAGGCCAGCGCGGGCTCCATCGCCAGGGCTTCTTCGCGGCTGAGGCGTTGCAGGTCCAGCACTCCATTGGCACGGGCCCGCACCTGGATGCCTTCCAGGCTGTCCAGCTGGGCGGCAGAGGTGGCCACCAGCAGCTTGCCGCAACGGCGGTGGGGCACGCCGCGCTGCGCGCAGTAGGCATAGAGCAATTCCTTGCCCCGCACGCACAGGCGGGCCTTGAGCGACCCTGCGGGGTAGTACAGCCCCGCGTGAATCACCTCGCTGTTGCGCGAACTGGTGCCGGTGCCGATGGCATCTGCCGCTTCCAGCACCATCACCTCCCTACCTTGCATCGCCAGCGCACGGGCCACTGCCAGGCCAACCACACCCGCGCCCACCACCACACAATCCACCGTATCGATCATCCGTGTGTCTCCATGCATCATCCCCTGCCGGGTGCTGGGTCAGGCCTGTTCAAAACCATCGAGCACGTTGACGGCATTGGTACCCAGTTCGGCCGCCGCATAACCACCCTCCAGCACGAACACCGTGGGCAGACCGAGCCGCGCCAGCCGCTCGCCCAGGCGCGTGAAATCAGACGAGGCCAGCGCAAACCGCGAGATGGGATCGCCCTCGAACGCATCGAGTCCCAGCGAAATCACCAGTCCGTCTGCGCGGTATTCCGCGATGCGTGCGCACGCCTTCTCCAACGCTTCGAACCAGGTCGCCGCGCTGGTGCCGGCGGGCAAAGGCAGATTGAGGTTGAAACCGCCGCCAACCCCCTCGCCCGTCTCATCGGCGTGGCCCAGGTAAAAGGGGTACTCCGTGCGCGGGTCGCCGTGGATGCTGATGAACAGCACATCACTGCGGTCGTAAAAGATGCTCTGCGTGCCGTTGCCATGGTGGTAGTCCACGTCCAGCACCGCCACACGCTGGGCGCCCTGGTTTCGTAGGGTCTGTGCGGCCACGGCGGCGTTGTTCAAAAAGCAATAGCCGCCCATGAAGTCCGGGCCCGCATGGTGTCCTGGCGGCCGTGTGCAGCAAAACGCGGCACGCGTGCCTTGCGCTACGCGAGCCGCTGCGCTGGCTGCCGCATCTGCCCCGGCCTTGGCTGCGGCCCAGGTGCCTGCCGCCATGGGGGTGCCGTTGTCCATCGAATACAGACCGAGGCGCGCTACGAAGTTGTCGGGCTCCACATCGCTGCGCAGCGTGCGCACTGGCCACACCGATGGAAAGGGTTGTACTGCAGCGTTGCCGGGGTCCAGCGCCAGCCATTGTTGCCACGCGGTCTGCAGAAAGGCCAGGTAGCGCGGCGCATGCAACTGCTCCAGCACGGCACTGCAGTCCACATCAGGAGCCGCCATGGTGTGGCCGCGTGCGCGCAGGGCTTCCTCCACATAGTCCACCCGTGCGGGCTTTTCAAAACACGGCACACGTTCGCCCCGGAAGAATTCGTGGACGGGCGCATGCCCCTGGTGCAAGGGATTGTGGAAGGTGATCATGGATGCTGCGTTGCAGGTACGAGGGACAAATGTAGCGCGCCAGCCCCCCGCAAAGCTCCATCACCGATCCCTACGACGGTTTTGCGGGCTGCAGGGCCTCTCGGACCGGAAAAGAAAAAATCCCTGCAGGTCGAGAACCTGCAGGGATTTTCAAATTGGTGGGTGATACATGGATCGAACATGTGACCCCTGCCGTGTGAAGGCAGTGCTCTACCGCTGAGCTAATCACCCGTCGCAAGCACCTTGGAGAAAGATACCGCTGCGAAAAGTCTGGCAGCAACATGGTGGGTGATACATGGATCGAACATGTGACCCCTGCCGTGTGAAGGCAGTGCTCTACCGCTGAGCTAATCACCCTTGTCGCTGCGACAGCCCTCTATTATGGCACAGCTTTTCAGGCCGATTGGAGAGTCCTCCAAATTGTTTTGCCACCGCTGGCCTTGTCGATCTGCGTGAGCACCTCGGCATGCGCCGCCTGCTCCTGCTCGCTCGCCCGCAGCACGGGCAGCGCAAGGCCACGCAAATCGATGGAAGCCACCTTCACACCGTCAGCACTGTCATGGCCATCATCGGCGATCAGCAAGGCATCCTGCCCGCGCGTGAGGTTGATGTACACATCGGCCAGCAACTCGGCATCAAGCAAGGCGCCGTGCAGCGTACGGCCCGAGTTGTCCACGCCCAGGCGGTCGCACAGGGCGTCCAGCGAATTGCGCTTTCCCGGGTACATCTCCTTGGCCATGGCCAGCGTGTCGGTCACGCTCTGCACATAGGTGCCAAACGCCGGGCGCCCCACCAGCTCCAGCTCCTTGTTGAGGAAGCCCACGTCAAACGCTGCGTTGTGGATGATGATCTCAGCGCCCTGCAGGTACTGCAGGATGTCATCCACCACATCCGCAAACTTGGGCTTGTCTTTCAGAAACTCGTTGCTGATGCCGTGCACCTTCAGCGCATCTTCATGGCTGTCACGGCCAGGGTTGAAGTACAGGTGCAGATTGTTGCCAGTCAGCTTGCGGTTGAGCAGCTCCACACAACCCAGTTCAATGATGCGGTCGCCCCCCTCGGCCGAAAGGCCGGTGGTCTCCGTGTCCAGAACAATTTGCCGGGACATCAGTGGTTTTCCTTGGCGTGGTTAATCGTGTACTTCGGAATTTCGACCACCAGATCGGTCTGCGCCAGGATGGCCTGACACGACAGGCGCGACTGCGGCTCCAGGCCCCAGGCACGGTCCAGCAGGTCTTCTTCCTCTTCTTCTGCCGCATTCAGCGAATTCAACCCCTGGCGCACGATGACGTGGCAGGTGGTGCACGCGCAGCTCATATCGCAGGCGTGCTCGATGTTGATGCGGTTGTCCAGCAGGGCTTCGCAGATCGAGGTGCCGGCGGGCGCCGTGATTTCGGTGCCTGCGGGGCAGTATTCGGGATGGGGAAGGATCTTGATGACGGGCATGGGGTGTTTTCTTCTTGTTCAGAGGGATGCGCAGGGGCACATCACAGGCTTGCGACGTTCTTGCCGGCCAGGGCCTGCTGGATACCGCGATTCATGCGCTGGGCTGCGAACGCCTCGGTGCCCTTGGCCAGGGCCTCCGTGGCGGCCTCGATAGCCGCGGCATCGTCGCTGTCGCGCTGGTGGCGAAGGGCCACCATCAGGGCGTCGATGGCGGCCCGCTCCTTGGGGCTGAGCACGTCGCCATCCGCATCCAGTGCGCTTTGCGTGGCAATCAACATGCGGTCGGCGTCCACACGGGCCTCGACCACGGCACGGGCCTTCATGTCCTGCGCGGCCGTGGCAAAGCCGTCCTGCAGCATGCGCGCGATCTCGTCGTCCGTGAGGCCATACGACGGTTTCACATCAATGCGAGCCTCCACCCCACTGCCCTGCTCCTTGGCGGCCACGCTCAGCAGGCCATCGGCATCGACGGTGAAGGTCACACGGATGCGAGCAGCCCCTGCCGCCATGGGGGGAATACCGCGCAACTCAAAGCGCGCCAGGCTGCGGCAGTCCTGCACCAAATCGCGCTCGCCCTGCACCACATGGATGGCCAAAGCAGTCTGTCCATCCTTGTAGGTGGTGAAGTCCTGCGCCTTGGCGGTGGGGATGGTCTCGTTGCGCGAGACGATGCGCTCCACCAAGCCGCCCATGGTCTCGATGCCCAGAGACAGCGGAATCACATCCAGCAGCAGCAGGTCACCTGCGGTGTTGTTGCCAGCCAGCTGGTTGGCCTGGATGGCGGCGCCCAAGGCCACCACTTCGTCCGGGTTCAGATTGGTCAAAGGCTCCTTGCCGAAGAACTCTGCCACGGCCCGTTGCACCTGCGGCATGCGGGTGGAGCCGCCCACCATGACGACACCCTGCACCTCGTCGCGCGCCAGATGCGCATCGCGCAGGGCACGGCGCACAGCCGCCATGGAGCGGGCGGTCAGATCAGCAGTCACAGCATCAAAATCCGAGCGTTTGACGTCAAACTGCACGGAAGCGCTAGATAAATCTGCCTTAAACGCTACCAAATCAGTAGCAGTCAGCGCCTCTTTGCATTGGCGCGCCGCCATGCGCACGGCCGACTTGTCGGCAGGCGTGACCGCCTGTTGCCCCACCTGTTGCAGTACCCACTCTGCCAGCGCGGCGTCGTAGTCATCGCCCCCGAGGGCAGAGTCGCCGCCCGTGGCGATCACCTCGAACACCCCCTTCGTCAGGCGCAGGATGGAAATATCAAACGTACCCCCACCCAGGTCATACACGGCGTAGACGCCCTCGCTGGCGTTGTCCAGGCCATAGGCAATCGCTGCCGCCGTGGGCTCGTTGATGAGGCGCAGCAGGTTGATGCCCGCGAGCTTGGCCGCATCCTTTGTAGCCTGGCGCTGGGCGTCGTCAAAGTAGGCGGGCACGGTGATCACCGCTCCGTAGAGATCGTCATTGAAGGTGTCTTCGGCCCGGTAGCGCAGCGTGGCGAGGATCTCGGCGCTGATCTCGACGGGTGACTTGTTGCCATCCACCGTAGCGAGACTGACCATGCCGCCCGCGCCAGCGTCGTTGGCGACCACAAAGTCGTACGGCAACTTTCCTGCCTCTGCCACGTCTTTCAGGCCACGCCCCATGAAGCGTTTGGCGGAGGCGATGGTGTTGCGTGCATCCGGGGCTGGCGCCGCCACGGCGTCATAGCCGATCTGACGCCCGCCGTTGGCGAGGTAGCGCACCACCGAGGGCAGCAGCACCCGGCCCTGGGCATCGGTGAGGCATTCGGACACACCATTGCGTACCGCCGCGACCAAAGAATGGGTGGTGCCCAGGTCAATGCCCACTGCAATGCGCCGCTGGTGCGGGTCGGGGGATTGGCCAGGTTCGGAAATCTGCAGAAGCGCCATGGAATTTCGGATCTCTACGTGGTGGAGCCCGCCATCGCATCAACACGCGAGAGGGCCCTTTGGGAATGCAAAACCGCCCTATTGTCCCAGTTGCTCTCGGCGACGCTCAATGTCGTCAGCAAATCGCGCAATGAACATGAGGGCTCTGACCTGACGGGCTGCGCCTGCATAGTCCTGCTGCTGGTCGATGAGTTGCTCGCACTGCGCCAGCGCGGCACGGCGGGCTTGCGCCACCTCATCATCCAACGCGTCCAGCTCGCTGTCTGCGCGGGCATCTTCCAGCGCCTCGCGCCACTCCATTTGCTGCATCAGAAAGGCAGCGGGCATGGCGGTGTTGTCTTCGGCACGGATGGGCGCACCGTGCAGTTCGCACACGTAAGCAGCGCGGCGCATCGGGTCCTTCAGCCGCTGGTACGCCTCGTTGATGCGTACCGACCATTGCATGGCCACACGCTGCGCCGCAGCGCCCTGCGCGGCAAACTTGTCGGGATGGGCCTCGCGCTGCAGCTCCTTCCAGCGCGCGTCGATGGCGCTGCGCTCCTGCGCAAAGCGGCGCGCGAGGCCAAACAGTTCGAAGTCGTCAGATTGCAGGTTCATGCGCAGTGTCGAGAGGGAAATCCAAGAAAAAACCGCCAGCGCGGAGCGCGATGGCGGTTTGGTGTGACATCAACGAAAGGCGCTCAGGGGCTGAAAGTTTTTAGCCAAGCCCGAAAGGCGCGCGAAAACGCCTCAGATCTAGGCGCAAAGCACAGCCATAGCTCGGGCTATGGCGAGCATTTGCAACGACGAGCCGGGGCGTCTTGGCGTGCAAGGCGGGCATGGATCAAAGACTCTCAGCCTCTCAGACGCGGAAGCTCTCCCCGCAACCGCAGCGGTCCCGCTCGTTGGGGTTGTTGAACTTGAAACCTTCGTTCAGGCCTTCACGCACGAAGTCCAACTCAGTGCCGTCAATGTAGGCCAAGCTCTTGGGGTCGATCAGCACCTTGACACCGTGGTTCTCGAACACGATGTCCTCAGGCTCGCTCTCGTCCACATATTCGAGCTTGTAGGCAAGCCCTGAGCAGCCTGTCGTCTTGACCCCTAGGCGCACGCCCAACCCCTTGCCCCGACGGGTCAGGTAGCGGTTGACGTGCCGGGCGGCGGCTTCGGTCAGCGTAATGGCCATGTCTCTCGATCTATCTGTCAAACAATCAGGCTGCGGTGGTCGTGGCGGCGTGCTTGGTCTTGTAGTCCAGCACGGCAGCCTTGATCGCATCTTCGGCCAGGATGGAGCAGTGGATCTTGACGGGCGGCAAAGCCAGTTCTTCGGCGATCTCACTGTTCTTGAGCGCGGCAGCTTCGTCCAGCGTCTTGCCCTTGACCCACTCCGTCACCAGCGACGACGAGGCAATGGCCGAGCCGCAGCCGTAGGTCTTGAAGCGGGCGTCTTCGATCACGCCGGTTTCGGGGTTCACCTTGATCTGCAGCTTCATCACGTCGCCGCAGGCGGGCGCGCCCACCATGCCGGTGCCCACCGAATCGTCACCCTTGTCGAACGAACCCACGTTGCGGGGGTTTTCGTAATGGTCAACCACTTTGTCTGAGTAAGCCATGATGTGTACCTCTTCAATACGTTCAGAATTTGTGCGGAATCAGTGAGCAGCCCATTGGATGGTGCTGATGTCGATGCCGTCCTTGTACATCTCCCACAGCGGGCTCAGCTCGCGCAGGCGGGCCACGTTCTCGCGGATGGTGGAGATGGCATAGTCGATCTCTTCTTCGGTCGTGAAACGGCCGATGGTCATGCGCAGGCTGCTGTGCGCCAGCTCATCACTGCGGCCCAAAGCGCGCAGCACATAGCTGGGCTCCAGGCTGGCGGACGTACACGCCGAGCCCGACGACACCGCCAAACCCTTGATCCCCATGATGAGCGATTCGCCTTCGACGAAGTTGAAGCTCATGTTCAGGTTCTGCGGCACACGGCGCTCCAGGCTGCCGTTGATGTAGACCTGTTCGATGTCCTTGAGGCCGTCGAGCAAACGCTGCTGCAAGGCCTTGGCCTTGGCATTGCTCTCTGCCATTTCTTCCTTGGCAATGCGGAAGGCTTCGCCCATGCCCACGATCTGGTGCGTGGGCAAGGTGCCCGAGCGCATGCCGCGCTCATGGCCGCCACCGTGCATCTGGGCTTCCAGGCGCACGCGGGGCTTGCGGCGCACGTACAGCGCACCAATGCCCTTGGGGCCATAGGTCTTGTGGGCGGTCATGCTCATCAGGTCGATGGGCAGCACGTTCATGTCGATCTCGACACGGCCGGTGGCCTGGGCAGCATCCACATGCAGCAGGATGCCCTTTTCGCGGCACAGAGCGCCGATGGCGGGGATGTCCTGGATCACACCGATTTCGTTGTTCACGAAGAGGATGCTGATCAGCACGGTGTCGGGGCGGATGGCCGCCTTGAGCGCGTCCATGTTGACCAAGCCATCTTCCTGCACGTCCAGGTAAGTGGCTTCAAAGCCCTGGCGCTCCAGCTCGCGCATGGTGTCCAGCACGGCCTTGTGCTCGGTCTTAAGGGTAATGAGGTGCTTGCCCTTGCCTTTGTAGAAATGGGCAGCGCCCTTCAAAGCCAAGTTGATGGACTCGGTTGCACCACTGGTCCAGACGATTTCGCGGGGGTCGGCACCGATCAGGTCCGCCACCTGCACACGCGCTTTTTCCACCGCCTCTTCGGCCTCCCAGCCCCAGGCGTGGCTGCGCGATGCCGGGTTGCCAAAGTGCTCACGCAACCAGGGAATCATGGCATCCACCACGCGGGGATCTACCGGGGTCGTGGCACCATAGTCGAGGTAAATGGGAAAGTGCGGGGTCATGTCCATGGCTGGCTCAGTAAAAGGTTCTGGCTGGCAAACAGAAGAGGCAGAACAAACAAGAAAACGTTTACAACGCGGTCAGGGCAGTGCCGACCCCAGGGTCAGCACCACGCATCACAGGTCAGGATTTGGCGAAGACGTTACCCAACGCGAACACCGAGTTCGGCGCATTCACACGAATGGGCTTGACCACCGGGGTGGTGGAGATGGCGCGGCGCACCACGGGCTTGTCTTCGATCTGCACGCCCTTGGCGAGCTGCTCGTCCACCAGCTTTTGCAGGGTGACGGAATCCAGGAACTCGACCATGCGCTGGTTCAGCGAAGCCCACAGCTCGTGCGTCATGCAACGACCGGCTTCACCCAGGCAGTTTTCCTTGCCACCGCATTGCGTGGCGTCGATGGGTTCATCTACCGACACGATGATGTCTGCCACCGTGATGTCACCCGCCTTGCGGGCCAGCGTGTAACCGCCGCCGGGGCCACGGGTGGATTCCACCAGCTCGTGGCGGCGCAGCTTGCCAAAGAGTTGCTCCAGGTACGACAGCGAAATCTGCTGGCGCTGGCTGATGGCAGCCAGCGTGACGGGGCCGTTGTTCTGGCGCAGGGCCAGGTCAATCATGGCGGTGACCGCAAAACGGCCTTTGGTTGTGAGACGCATCGCAAGCTCCTTGTGCTAAGGCTTGTTCGTTGAAGAAACCGCCAGCGCTGACTGTTTGCCAGCGTGGCACCGTCTCCGCCCCTTACTCCGCACAGTTACCTGCCACGGAGCCCTTCATCGTTGGGCTGTTTTGTTGAGTGTTTTGTGCGAGTATAGCACAAATCCCTATTGATTCTGTCGGGTTAAAAAACCAAATAGTTATTAATCGACTCAATAGTAATTTCTCATCACACACCCAGCCGCAATCCTTTTTCTACAAGGCTACGGAATCACTGCCGTGGGCTCCAAACGCCTGGTCCTTGAGCCGCGTCAGCTGGTCGCGCACCCGGGCGGCCTGCTCGAACTCCAGGTTGCGCGCGTGTTCCAGCATGAGCTTTTCCAGGCGCTTGATCTCGCGCGCCACGTCCTTCTCGGACATGTCCTCCACCTGCGCGCGCTGCAGGGCTTCCTGCTCCAGGCGTTCAGCGTCCTTGCCCGCTTTTTCGCTGTAAACACCGTCAATCAGGTCTCTTACCCGCTTGACAATGCTGCGCGGCGTGATCCCGTTGGCCTCGTTGTATGCGATCTGCTTGATGCGCCGGCGTTCCGTCTCGCCCATGGCTTTTTTCATGGAGTCGGTGATGCGGTCGGCGTACAGGATGGCGTGGCCATTCAAGTTACGTGCAGCACGGCCAATCGTCTGGATCAGGCTGCGCTCTGCGCGCAAGAAGCCTTCCTTGTCCGCGTCCAGAATCGCTACCAGCGACACCTCGGGAATGTCCAACCCTTCACGCAGCAGGTTGATGCCCACCAGCACGTCAAACGCGCCCAGCCGCAGGTCCCGGATGATCTCCACGCGTTCCACAGTATCCACATCGCTGTGCAGGTAGCGCACCTTCACACCGTTGTCCGTGAGGTAGTCGGTCAACTGCTCGGCCATGCGCTTGGTCAGCGTGGTAATGAGTACGCGCTCGTGCTTTTCAACCCGAATGCGTATTTCTTGCAGCACATCATCCACTTGATGGGTGGCGGGTCGCACCTCTACAACCGGGTCCACCAGGCCCGTGGGGCGCACCACCTGGTCCACCACCTGCCCTGAATGGGTCTTTTCGTAGTCGGCGGGCGTGGCCGATACAAAGATCACCTGCCGCATGCGCCGCTCAAACTCTTCGAACTTGAGCGGGCGGTTGTCCAGTGCCGACGGCAGCCGAAACCCATATTCGACCAGCGTGGTCTTGCGCGCACGGTCGCCGTTGTACATGGCGCTCAGCTGGCCGATCATCTGGTGGCTTTCGTCCAGGAACATGAGCGCGTCCTTGGGCATGTAGTCGGTCAGCGTGCTGGGCGGATCGCCCGGCGCAGCGCCCGACAGGTGACGCGTGTAGTTCTCGATGCCCTTGCAGTGGCCCACCTCGCTGAGCATTTCCAGATCAAACCGCGTGCGCTGCTCCAGCCGCTGCGCTTCGACCAGCTTGCCGTCGGCCACCAGCTGCTGCAGGCGCTCGGCCAGTTCCAACTTGATGGTCTCGACGGCGGCCAGCACCTTGTCGCGCGGCGTCACGTAGTGGCTGCTGGGGTAGACGGTGAAGCGCGGGATCTTCTGCTGGATGCGCCCCGTGAGCGGGTCGAACAGCTGCAGGCTGTCCACTTCGTCATCAAACAGCTCGATGCGAATCGCCAGCTCGGAGTGCTCGGCCGGGAACACATCGATGGTGTCGCCGCGCACACGGAACTTGCCCCGGCTGAAATCCGCCTCGTTGCGCTGGTACTGCATGCGGATCAGCTGGGCAATCACATCGCGCTGCCCCACCTTGTCGCCCACCCGCAGCGTCATCACCATGCGGTGGTAGCTCTCGGGCTCGCCAATGCCGTAGATGGCCGACACGGTGGCCACGATCACCACATCGCGCCGCTCCATCAGGCTCTTGGTGCACGACAGCCGCATCTGCTCGATGTGCTCGTTGATCGCGCTGTCCTTCTCGATGAACAGGTCGCGCTGCGGCACATAGGCCTCGGGCTGGTAGTAGTCGTAGTAGCTCACGAAATACTCCACGGCGTTCTTGGGAAAGAACTCGCGGAACTCGCTGTACAGCTGCGCGGCCAGCGTCTTGTTGGGCGCAAAGATGATGGCCGGGCGGCCCATGCGCGCGATCACGTTGGCCATGGTGAAGGTCTTGCCCGAGCCCGTAACGCCCAGCAAGGTCTGGAAGGTTTCGCCGTCATGCAGGCCCTCCACCAGCTTGGCAATGGCTTCGGGCTGGTCACCTGCGGGGGGATAGGGCTGGAACAGTTCGAAGGGGGAATCAGGGAAGCGGACGAACTCGCCGTCTTGCTTTTCAGTTATGACTTCGGTGATATCTGGCATGGGGCGTGGTCAACGGGTGGCACAGGCCGCCCGTTAAAATCGGCGGAACCCGGCACAGTACACCACGCCCGGATTCTTCGCTACTGACAACCTTTCAAGGATTTTCATGTCTCTGTTCACCGCCGTCGAAATGGCCCCCCGCGACCCCATCCTGGGCCTCAACGAGCAATTCAACGCCGACACCAACCCCAACAAGGTCAACCTGGGCGTCGGCGTTTATTTCGACGACAACGGCAAACTGCCACTGCTGCAGTGCGTGCAGGCCGCTGAAAAGACCATGATGGAAAAGCCCACGGCCCGTGGCTATTTGCCCATCGACGGCATCGTGGCCTACGACAACGCCGTCAAGGGCCTGGTGTTCGGCGCCGACAGCGAACCCGTGAAGTCCGGCCGCGTGGCCACCGTGCAGGCCATCGGCGGCACCGGCGGCCTGAAGATCGGTGCCGACTTCTTGAAGAAGGTCAGCCCTAACGCCAAGGTGTTGATCTCCGACCCCAGCTGGGAAAACCACCGCGCGCTGTTCACCAACGCCGGTTTTGAAGTCGATACCTACGCGTACTACGACGCCGAAAAGCGCGGCGTGAACTTCGAAGGTTTCCTGGCCAGCCTGAACGCTGCCGCTCCCGGCACCATCGTCGTGCTGCATGCCTGCTGCCACAACCCCACCGGCTATGACATCACCCCCGAGCAGTGGGACCAGGTCATCGCCGCCGTCAAGGCCAAGGGCCTGACGCCGTTCCTGGACATGGCCTACCAGGGCTTCGGCCACGGCATCGCCGAAGACGGGGCCGTCATCCAGAAGTTCGTGGCCGCTGGCCTGAACTTCTTTGTGTCCACCTCGTTCAGCAAGAGCTTCAGCCTGTACGGCGAGCGCGTGGGCGGCCTGTCGGTGCTGTGCACGGACAAGGAAGAAGCCAGCCGCGTGCTGTCCCAGCTCAAGATCGTGATCCGCACCAACTACTCCAACCCGCCCACACACGGCGGCGCTGTGGTGGCTGCCGTGCTGAACAACCCCGAGCTGCGCGCGATGTGGGAAAACGAACTGGCCGAAATGCGCGCGCGCATCAAGGCCATGCGCCAGAAGCTGGTCGATGGCCTGAAGGCCGCTGGTGTCAAGCAGGACATGAGCTTCATCACCACGCAGATCGGGATGTTCAGCTACTCCGGTCTGTCCAAGGACCAGATGGTGCGCCTGCGCAATGAGTTCGGCGTGTATGGCACCGACACCGGCCGCATGTGCGTCGCCGCCCTGAACAGCAAGAACATCGACTACGTCTGCCAGGCCATTGCAAAGGTTGTCTGAGCACGATGAGCAGGCGGCGCTTGCGCGCCGCTTTGTGAGCGAAACGCTCCAGAACCCGCACAACGCGGCCCTTCTGGAGCGTTTGCCGTTTCTGGGCGTCCCCGATGCGTGGCTGGTGGCGGGCTGCCTGTTCCAGACGGTGTGGAACCTGCGCTCTGGTCTGGCGCCCACGGCGCACATCAAGGACTACGACCTGTTTTACTTTGATGCATCGGATCTGTCCGAAACCGCAGAACAGGCCGTTCAGGACCGCGCCACCGCCCTCTTCGCCGATCTGCCGATCACCGTCGAAGCCAAGAACCAGGCCCGGGTGCACCTCTGGTACGAGCGCTGGTTTGGCTATCCGTATGCGCCGTTGCAGTCCGCCCGCAACGGGATAGAGCGTTTTCTGGTGCCTTGCACCTGCGTG
>Ga0066256_1001876_pt1 | contig 25887 bp, 6 predicted proteins | sample ThiBio_1000_biof_FD_87107 | JGI IMG/M metagenome (GOLD analysis project Ga0066256, IMG submission 87107) | Wastewater bioreactor microbial communities from Cape Town, South Africa - Thiocy_expt_1000_biof (version 2) | ecosystem: Engineered > Bioreactor > Thiocyanate-remediating >... | reverse complement strand
CCGGCATTAGCGTGTTTGTGATGCCGCCGGTGGAAGGCAGCGCGGAGGGAACGAGTAGCGACAGCAGCACGAACGTGGGGGTAGTGCAGGAGCTGCCAGCCGTGTACTCGGCAAAGTACTCGGCGGCGGTATGGGAGCCAGCGTTTGCGTCAGCGCCCAGCCGCGTGACGCCCGCCGCCACCTGCACCGACATGCTGCCAGTAGCAGAAACGGCGGTGGGGGGCGCGGGCAAGTTGATAGGGTCGGCGGCGGCCGCCAGCGCAGACTTTGCGGCGTTTGGGCGACACGCGCTGTCTGTGTCGTCGCAGGTGTTCTACGCCACCGCATACACCATCGCGTTTGTGAACGTGAAGCCGGTGGTGCGCGGTCACATCCTGGTGGCACCCCGCCGACGCACCCCGCGCCTCGCTGACCTCACGCCCGAGGAGCTGACAGACCTGTTTGCCGTCGTGGCGCGCGTGGGCGCGGCGCTGGAGCGCCACCACCACGCCGACGGCCTGTCCATCGCGGTGCAGGATGGCCCCGCCGCGGGGCAGACGGTGGCGCACACGCACGTGCACGTGCTGCCGCGCTGGGCTGCCGACATACCAGCGGCAGATAAGGACAAGGTGGACGATGCCATAGACGCGTCGGGCCCGGGCGCCACCGCTGCAACACGCCCGCGCGGCATTGCGCCTGACCCTATCAGCATGGCGCGCGCCGCCGCCGGCGGCGGTGAGGGCGCCGGCACGCCGCAGGTGCGCACCGCCGACGTCCTGGCGCATGTGGCGCCGCGCACCTCCACGGACATGGCGCGAGAGACGACCACCTACCGTGCCCTCCTCTCCCCGCACCAACGCCTGGAGTATGTGTCCTGGACGTCTGTGTGATGACGCACTTGCATGACCGCTGTGGTGTTTCATTTATCGATATCGATACCAGTACCCTAGTACGTTGACAAGGGCACGGCCTGGGTTGTTTCCAGTGCCGCCCCCCTGTTGTTGCGGGCCGCCGACCATTTGGGCTGCCAGGCCACTTCAATATTATAATTATCTATAACCACGCTACGCCGCGTGCGTCAGTGCAGCCACTTGCGCGCCAGCGTGCCGAGCCACGGCAGCCAGCGCAGCAAGCGGCGTGAGCGCACGCGTCGTCACGATGGCGGCGGCGGAGGTGCACCCAGCGGCGACCAGGGCGGCATGCAGGGCGCCGCAGCCGTCGGCAGCGGCGCCCACCGCGCTGGCCAGCTCGTCCACCTCACACGACAGTGCAGAGGTGGCGGCGGCGAGGGCGGCAGGGGAGGCGCCGCGGACCGCCGTGGCCGCCGCGGCGATGCGCGCCGGCAGGGCAGTAGCGGCGCCCATGGCCACCAGCAGCTCCACACTGGTGAGCAGGCAGTCCAGCGGCAGGGGTGCCAGCGCGGCGCCGCGCGCCACCAGCACCTCCGCCAGCTGGCTGCCGCCGCCGCCACCTGCCTCCGCCAACGCGCGCGCCGCCGCTGGCCACGCGTGCGCCGGCACGCTGCACCACAGACCCACCACCCACGGGATGCCGCCGCACGCCTTGCGCAGGTACGCTGCCGCACCCTGCCCCAGCGTGAACTTGGCGCGCGTCACATTGCCACCGTCGGCGTGCTGCCGCAGCACCGCAACGCCAGCCGCGCACTGGAAGTGCTCCCACCGCACGCCGTCCTCGCTTGCCGCCGCCGCAGCTGCAGCTGCCGCCGCCGCTGCTGCCGCGCGACGCGCCGCAGCGGGCACCGCCGCATCCCCCTCCCCATCGTCACTGTCTTCCGCGCCAGACGAGCTGTCGCTGTCGCCATCCTCACCGCCATCCATACCCTCATCCTCCTCCTCTACTTCCACCTCCTCTTCCTCGCCGCCCTCCGCCGACGCAGCGTCGTCGTCGCCGCCGCCAGACCCGCCCGCCACAACGGCGCGCAGCTGGAAGGTCGGGCGTGCCACCAGCGTGGTGAGGCGGCAGGCGGCGCGCAGGACGGCAAAGGAGCCGCGCACCACCTCCGCGGGCGACGCCGGCGAGGCAGCGAGCGACATGAGCAGGTGGTACGCGTGGCGGCGACGCAGGACGGCGTGGTCGGCGCCGGACTGCAGCGCGCGCGCCAGCACGCGCAGCATCCACACCTGCTGCACCGCGTAGCCCGCCTCGCCGCTGCGCAGGCAGGCATACATGAGCGGCGTGTCGGCGACATCCATGGTCGGCGTGCGCAGCAGGTAGCGGTTCACCGGCGCGTACATGCGGTGCGACGGGTGCATGAGCACGTACGCGCACGCCACCACAAAGGTGGCGTGCAGCGCGGGCAAGCGCGCAAACGCCTCGCTCACGCTGTTGCGCAGCACGTTGAGCAGCAGCAGCAGCTGCGGCGCCTCCGCAAATGAGGTGCGCACGGCGGGCGTGGACAGCAGCTCGTAGTACGCGCCCACCACGCCGTACGCCGCCTGCCGCACCGCCGGCACGCCGGACGTGGTGGCGGCAAAGCAGACGGCAAGGCAGCCGGCAGACACAAAGCGGCGCGGGTTCAGCCGCCCTGCCGCCATCGCTGCAAGTAGGGCCGGCAGCAGGTAAGAGGGGTCGTACACCGCCTCGCGCTGCCGCGCGCGCGCCTCACGCAGCCAGCCCTCCTCACTCGCGCGCTCCAGCTCGCTGCCCGTGTGCTGCACCGCCAGCTCCTCTGCCGCCTCGGCAAACGCCAGCGGCGGCAGCAGGCCGTCATGCGCCTCGCTGGCAGCCTCACCCACCGCGCCAGCGGCGCCCGCCAGGCCGCGAGCGCACGGGAAGTGCGCCGTGGTGGCGGTCACGCGGAACGGCAGCAGGCCCGTCTCGCTGCGCGCCAGCTCCGTCACAAAGATGCGCGCGCTGGGCGGGCCGTTGAAGTGCGCCGCAGCGGTGGACACCGCGCCCGGCCGCCGGCTGCCAACCCGCCCACCGCCCGCCCGCCCACCACGCGCCCCGCCACCGCGACGGCCGCCCGGCCCGCCGCCGGCACCGCCACCGCTGGCGCCACCGCCGCCACCCAGGCCTGGCCCGCCGCCCTCTCCAGCCAGCAGCCACTCAAAGGCATCCGCGCGCGGCCGCGCCGTCGTCCCGTCGGCACGCGGTGCAGCGGCACCTTCCACCGGCGCCGCTGCCGGCGCCCCGGCCAACGCGCCGGCACCTGCGGCCACGCGGCCAAACAGCTCGTTGCTCCAGTCAATGTGGCCCACCGCGGCAGCCGACCAGGTGTAGCCAATGGTGGCGGGCCCGTGCCCCGCCGCCTCGTACGCGCCCAGCAGCAGACGCAGCAGGCGGTCGGCGTCCGACAGGGACGCGGTGTACGCGGCAGCGAGGACGGGCAGGAGCGGCGGCGTCACGCATGCCGCGCCGCCACGCAGGTGCAGCAGCAGCAGCAGGCGTGCAACTGCGAGGCGCGGCGGCTCAGTGACGGCAGTGGCACCGCGGGCGGCCGGCGGCGCCGCTGCAGCGTCACCAGGCGGCAGCACCGTGAGCGGCATGTCGCGGTTGCGCAGCAGCAGGTGCAGGAAGGAGGGGTGGCGCACAAGGAGGTCATGCTGGCCGGCAGCCTCCGCTGGCAGCGCCTCGCAATACTCGGGCGTGGCATCGCCAACGTCGGTGGGCAGCCGCGCTGCCACCTCATACGCCAGCGTGGCAGCACCGGGCGCCGCCAGAATGTTCACGCGCCGCGGCGCCGCAGCGCCACCGGCGACAGCCGGCGCAGTCACCGACGGCGGCGGGTGCAGCGCCGTGCTCAGGTACGCCGCGGCGGCGGCGCGCAGGCGCTCTGACGCGCTGCCACCTTCGCCGTCGCCGTCGCACGCGGCCGCCCAGCTGCTTGCCGGCACCGCGGTCAGCACGCTGTGCGCCAGCGCAATGGCAGCGCTGACGGCCGCCTGCGACAGGCCGGCGGTCGCGAGCGCCGCCAGCGAGGGCGCGCTGGCAACCAGCGTGGGCACCGCCGCCAGCTGCGACAGCAGGCTGGTAGCCACAGCCGGCAGGGTTGCCGCACGGTTTGTGTCGTACCGCGCGACCGCTGCGGCCGACGTGTCGGGTGCCAGGCGCGCACCCACGATAGCGGTCAGGGCCGCCATGCGGTGTGCCGGCAGCAGCCAGGCAGCAGGCACACGGCTACGCACGTGCTTGGCGGTGTGTGCCGCCCACGCGGCAGCCGCCACCAGGCACGCGGTGGCAGCGGACGGCAACGCTGCCGCCAGCGCGGCGCGCATCACCGCCAGGCCACCCGCCACGGCGGCAGGCGCGGGTGCCTCGCCATACAGCAGCGTGAGGCAGGCAAGCGGCAGGGCAATGGCAGCAGCGCCGCCACCCGCCGCGGCGGCAGCAGGCAGCAGGACGGCATCGTGTGCCGCCGCCGCCACACCGGCTGCCGCCTCTGCGCAGGTGCGTGGCTTGCCGCTCAGCGCCGCCGCCACGCCATCCGATGCAGTACGCAGGGCAGCGTGCAGCGCGTCGACCGCCGACCCGGTAGACCCCGTGCCGGCTGCCCGCAGCAGCACGGGCAGCAGGCGCGCACCGCCGCATGGCAGCAGGGCAGACGACGGTAGGCGGAGGAGGGCAGCAGCGCCGTCCGCCACCACTGGTGGCGGCGCGGCAGACGCGCCGCGCACGGTGGACAGCGCCGCACCCAGCGCGGTCGCCAGGTGGTCCAGCGCGGGCGCCAGCGCAACCGGCGCGCCCGCCGCCAGCGCTGTGAAGGCAGACAGCGCGGCAGGCAGAGCGGCGGGCACGTCAGCCACAGCGGCCGCCAGTGCCGCCACCGCAGATGCGCGCGGCGCGTCACCCAGCTTGCCCATTGCCACCGCCGCCAGCGTTGCGGCGCTGTCTGCCAGCTGGCCAGGAGGCACGGCGCGGCGGGCTGCCACCAGCAGGCGCGCTGCCGCAGCGGCACTGGCAGTGACGGTGGTAGCCGCCGCTGCTGCGGTGTCCAACACCGGCGCCGCCGCAACTGCCGCCGCGGTGCCGGGCGTCACCAGCGCCAAGCAGCGTGCCGCTGCCTCCAGCGCGCGCGCCGCTGCAACACCCTCCTCCCCGCCATCAGCCACAGCGGCCAGCCAGCGCGTCAGCGCCGCTGGCAGTGCCGGCGTTGCCACCACTGCCTGCAGCGCCGCAGCGGCAGGCGCCGGCGCGGCGTATGCTGCGGCAGCAGCGTGTGACAGCGGCAGCGTGGAGACGCGCACGCCAGCGAGCGCCTTGGTGGAGACAGCGGGCGCCGCGCCAGCCAGCAGCTCCAGTAGGGTTGCAGCAAGTGCCAGGGCGGGCTCTGCCGCGCGCCCAGGTGCCGCCGTCGCAGCATCTACCAGCACACGCACCGCCGCCACGGTGGCACCCACCTCCGTGTCTGCACCGTGCGCCAGCCGCACAACGGTAGTTGCGCCGCGCTCCTGCCCCTCCTCCTCGCCACCCGCATCGCCGCCGCCTGGCGCTGCACTGTTGCTGCCGCCGCTGACGTCCGCCGGGTGCGCAATGCAAATGGGGCGCAGCAGCGCCGCCGTGAGCAGGCGCACCACGCGCTTGTGCGTGAGCGCCGCCACGGGCGCCTGCGTAATGAGGCCCGCCAGCTGCGGCGGCGGCAGCGCGGTCAGCGCCGTCGCCAGTGCGTTACGCAGCTCAGACGGCACCGCCACCTCCGCCGCGTCAGTGGCGTCGGCCACGGCAGCCGCCAGCGCTGCCAGCGGCGCCAGGCCACGCCATGCGCCGTCACCCGTGAAGGGTGCCAGCAACGGCCCAGCAGCGGCCGCTGCAGCAGCTGGCGACGGCGCCACGCCGGTGGCCAGTGCAACCACAGGGTGTGACAAGAGGAAGGCGTCAGACGGGGCAGCCGCCGCCGACGGGGCGACAGACGCACGCCGCGACTTGCGGGCGGATGACTCCGGCGCAGCGGCCGGTGGCGGCGGCGCCGTAGTGGTAGGGGTCGACGGCGCGCACGCCAGGAGCAGCACCTGTGCGCCGACGCCGCCGGTGGCGTCCAGAGCCGCGGCAGCCAGCAGCGCCGGCGCCAGCGACGCGGCGCGCGCAAACGACGACTGTGCTGCACAGTCCAGCACCCATGCGCGCAGCGCACGTGCGCCCTCCGCCGGCGTCGTCGTGGCGGCAGCTGGAGGCGCCGCAGTAGAGGAGCGGCGCTTGGTGCCCGGTGTGGCTGTCGCGGTTGGTGCGGCGGCGGCGCCCAGGGCGGCAGCGATGGCGCCAGCAGGGAAGGGTGGGAGCGGGGTTGCAACGGTTGCCGGCAGCGGCACGCCCGCCAGGCTGGCAAGCGAGGCGTGCACATCCACCACGGTGGCGGCGTCACGCGGCAGCGCGCGCAGCACCGTCTGCAGCGGCGCCAGCAGGGCGGCAAGGGCGCGCGTCACGATGGCGGCGTGGGACGCCGGCAGAGCGGCAAGGACGCGCGACGTGGCATCCGCCAGCGCCGCCACCACGGGCGGCGCCACCATAGCGGCGTACAGCCGCGTGAGGGCAGCGCGCGCGGCAGCGGAGCGCGTGGTGTTGGTCGGCGCGGAGCCCGCCTCATCCAGGGTGTCAAGCCCCAGCGCGGAGGACATGGCGGTGACGGCACCGCCCAGCGTGTCATCGTCACCCGCTGCCTCCTCCGCAGCCTGCGCCAGTGCCGCCCCAAACGCCAGCCAAGCGCGCGTCGTGAAGGGCGCCAGCGGCGCGGGGGCTGCCAGCCCGCCGGTCGCGGCGCTGGCACCGCCGCCGCCTGCAAACAGGTCAGCACGCGCGCCGGCTGCGAAGGGGGACGGCGTGGCATCATTGGAGCCACACCACACCAGCCCCACAAAGGCGCATGCCGCTGCCACGCCACCCCCTGCGCCATCTCGCACGTGCGCGCGTGCCACTGCCGCCAGCCACGCGTCCACCTCCGTCACGCTACCAGGCGGTGACGAGGTGGCGCCGCCAGCCACCTCCAGCGTCAAAGGCGTGGGGCGGAACAGGCGGCCAGAGGGAGCAGAGGGGTCACGTGCCTGCGCCAGCGGGCGGCGCAGGAGGGCGGCAAGGCGCGGCAGCGGCGGTGGCGCAGGGGCAGCAAGCAGGCGCAGACAGGAAGTAAGGGCGCAAGGCGGCGACGCTGCCACCTGCGCGCCAGCCGGCGGCAGGGGTGCAATGACGCCAGTCGCACTGGCACCGACGTCTGCATCCGCGGACGCCGCAGCAGCAGCGAGAGCGGGCGGCAGGGCGCGCGGCAGCCAGCGTTCCGCCACCTCCGCGGCGCTGGGCGGCGGCAGCTGCGCCAACAGCGCCAGCAGCTCGGCGGCAACCGGCTGCGGCAGGCGCGCAGCGGGGTGGTGTGCCAGCGTATCGCTGGGAGTGGCACCCGCGCCAAATGACGCGCCGTCAGCGCCCGGCAGCAGCTTCAGGTAGTCAAAGCCCGCGGCGCCAGACACGCCGCCGCCCGCGCCACCGCCGCCCGCACCACCCGACGCGCTGCCTAGCGCAGCGGCGGGCAGCACGCGCAGGAAGGCGCGCAGGACGGCAAGCAGGCGCACGTGCAGGGAGGCGGCCATGGCAGGCGCGGACAGCCACACGCCGGTGCCGGGAGCCGCCTGCAGGCCCAGAGCAAATACGGCGCGGCCGGCGCCACCTGCAGCCAGGGCGGGCAGGCGCGCCCGCACCGCCACCACCGTCTGAATGTCGGGCAGCGCGGCCGCCAGCAGCGGCGCCACGGCAGCAACGCGAGCCGCACCCACTGCCGCCGCCGTCGCAGCGCGCGCAGCGACCAACCCGGCGTCGTCGCCGGTCGCCGGGCCATCGGCAACCAGCACGTGCACGTTGCGCAGGACGCGCGTCGCCACGGCGTCAAAGCGGCGCAGCAGGCGCGCCAGGAGGCCAAGTGCATGGAATGTGACGGCAGGGTTGGCATGCAGGATGCCACGCGTCAGCACGCCGCGAGCGGCAGCAACAGGCAGCAGGGCACGCACCAGCGCAGACACCGCCACGCCACCCACGACACCCACACCATCTACTGCACCGTCTACCGGCGTCAACCGCCATCCTCCCGCTGCCGCCGCTGCCGCCGCATCCCGTGCTGCCGCCGCGCTTGTCGCGCCTCCCAACGCAGCCGCCTTCCACGCCGCCACGCCAGCACCGCCGCCTGGCAGGCTGCCACTACTACCTGCCGCTGCTGCCGCAGTTGATGCAGCCGCCGCTGCAGCTGCCGCCGGCGGCTCGGCGTGCACCGTCAGGGTGGCTGACGGTGCTGTATGCGGCGGCAGGGCGGCGGTGGCGGTGGCCACCTCCAGCGCGGCGTCCAGCAGCGACAGGTTTGCCGCCCACCGTGACGAATCGCGCGGCTCCAGGGTGTAGGGGAACGCAGCGGTGTACGCCGCCGCCGTGGCGGGCGACAGGCGCAGACAACGCACAATGAGGTCACGCACCAGCGGGTCCTCCGGCTCCTTGATGCTGCCCAAAAAATCTAGTACAGTAGACGCTGCCGTTGATGCTGCGCCACCGGGGCCGCGCCGGCCACTAGGCGCCCCGCCCGTCAACGCCGCGGCGGCAGCCGCCGTGGCAGCAGTGAATGCGTCCTCGCCGTCGCCATCGCCGTCGCCGTCATCGGCACCGCCGCCGCCAGGTGGCGACGCACCCACACCAGCACCGCCTGCCGCACCCCGCGCGCCGTACGTAACAGCAAACGGCGCGTCGTCACCCACAGGGAAGCTTGCCTCCAGGCGGCCGCCCCCCGCGTCACCACTGCCGCTGGCGCCTGCGGGCGGGTTACCCTCGGCGTCGGGGGCTGCTGGGGTAGAGGCAGCAGGGCGGCGCGGCCCCGCGCCCGCGTTGTTGTGTGACCGCACACCAAACAGGGACGCTACGCTGTGTGCCACGCCCAAGCGCGCCACCTCTGCCGCGTACACGTCGTCTGACAGGGTGGGGTCGCGACCCGCAGCGGCAGCCAGCGTCGCCAGGGTGGCGGCTGGCGTCGCCACCTCTGCCGCGGCGTCACTACCGCCATCCCCACTTGGTGGTGCGGTGGCGGCGGCAGGCGCATCGGCGTGGTGACGCTTCGCAGTCGATGATGACGATACGGGCGCAGGTGCGGCAGCGGGGTCAATGCCCGCCGGCGCCTCTGCAGCAAACGTCAGCGCTGCGCGGTGGTATGCCTCCACAGCCGCCGGCGGCTCCACTAGCAGGCGGCCAGTGGTAAGCGGCACCAGGAAGGCGTGCAGCGCGTGGCGCAGGGCGGGCGCGTCGGCGCGGGCGGTGTACAGGGCCAGCAGGTCGTGCAAGACGGGCTGCGGGAAGGCGTCGGGCAGCGTGCGCGGCGGCACGGCGCCAGACAGCAGGAAGGCGTCACCCAGCGCCGCCAGCGCCTCCATCGCCACCTCTGGCGCGTCGCGCGCCAAGCCACGCACAATCGCCGCCACCAGGCCGCGCGTGCGCGCCACCTCGCGCCCGCGGGGGGGGGCCCCGAGGGAGGGCACCGGGGGGGTCGGGGGGATAAAGCAAGACCGAATGTGGTCTTGGGGGGGGCGGTGCATGTGCACGTGTTGGGCCGCCGCCGCAGGGTCGGCCGGTTTTGCAGCCGCTGCCGCCGCTGCCGCCGCCGACACCTTGCCGCCGCCGTACCCGCCACGCACGGCGCGGCCATGGATATGGCCATGCGCATGGCTGTGGCGCTGCTTGCCCCCAGCTGCACCACCCGTGGTGGCATCGCCGCCGGCCGCGCCGGCCTCCAACCCCGCGTCGTGGCGCCGCGACGCCAGCGCCTCAATGAGCGGCGTGCTCCACCCCAGGCCGCGCAGCGCCTCACGCGCCAGACTGGGTGACAGCGCCGCGACGGCGGTGTACAGCTTGAGCGCCACGCGCACCATGCGCGCGTTGTCGCTGGCCAGCCCCGCTGCCAGCGTCTTGTGCCGCGTGCGGATGACGCGCCGCGCCAGCGGCACGGCGCGCTCCACCGGCGCAAAACTGATGGCGACGCCCAGCACGTCCACAATGCCCACCGCCAGGCGCGACGCGGAGCGCATGGACAAGCCCTCCCACAGCGTCAGCAGCTCCGCAGCCTCGGGCGACCGCGTCAGGTACTGCACCAGCAGCGTGTCGGCGCCTGCCGCTGCCACCGCCGCCGCCGTGGCAGCAGCTGCCGCCGCAGCAGGCGGCGTGCCAGCCGGTGCCGCTGCGCCAGCCGCCGCGCCCGCCGCCGCGCCTGCCGCCGCGCCTGCCGCCGCCACAGCGCGCCCCTGCGCCACAAACACGGCGCGCGCGTGCTTCAGCGCATCCGCCACCACGCCCGCATCCTCCGCCGTCAGGTACGCCAGCAGCTCCTCCACGCCCATCGCCGGCGCCGCTGCTGCTGTGGCAGCAGCGTCATCCGCTGGCGGCGCGGCGGCGACGGCCGCGGCCGCGGCGGCAGCGGGTGCCTCACGCTCCACCTCCATTTTGGCGATGTTGTTGGTATGTGGTGCTGCGGCGACGACTAGTGGTGTGAGGCGATTGATGGTGGCTGGCTTCTACCAACACTCCGTTTGCCCCTCCCTCTACTCTCCTCGACAACTAACTAACCGGAGTCTTCCCACCCACTCTGTCCTTTCCCTCGTTCTCTCACTCTCTCGCTCCCCTTTGCCTCCTCCCTCTCCTTCGCCTGCAAACTCTCTCTCTCTCCTCCCTCCTTCGCCTGCTGCTCCTATCGCCCACAGCTTGCTGTGCCAAAAATGACAAACAGAACTATCACGAATGCGCACGTCCACAACCGCCAGTGCGCAATACAAGGGCAATTGGGGCGCGATGGCGGTGCCAATTATGACGCCGCGCGGCGGCGTGCCCGCGGATTTTTGGTGCCAAACCGCTTGTGGAGGGGGGTAGAGGCGGAAATTAAATTCCACCAAAAATACCCGCCCGCCCCGAGTCGCGCACCGCGCGGGCCGGGCCAGTGGAAGGGCGCTGGCGGAAGGGCGCTGGCAGGGCGCAACGCCGCAACACGCGGTGCGGTGGCTGCGGAGCGCGCGGCGCGCGCACAAGTGGTGGCGGATATTTGTGTGTATGTGGCAGGGGAGTTGCAGAGTTACATTTCGGCGATTTGTTTAGAAGCGCGGTCACTGCGCGGTGCGCAAACGCTGCCAATCGGCGTGAAGCGCGCGTTGAAGACAGACTCGAGTTGTGGCACCACCAAGGCACCCCAACAATGGCGGCAGCGCGGGAGGCGAGGGCAATGAGGGCCGGTCGGCGGCACAAGATGAAGCACGGCGGCGTGGCGGAGGAGGGCGCGGTACCGCTGCTGGTGGTCGTGCTGGCTGGCAACCCGGTGACGGCGGCGGCGGTGTTGGCGTGCATGAACACCGCTGACACGCACGCGCTGCGGCGGCTGCATCCCGCCGTTGCGGATGGCGTGGCGGCCGTGCCGTGGGCGGACACAGACACCACCGTACGTGACGCCGTGCGGTGGCGCGCGGCGCTGCCGGCTGCTGTGGGTGCGCAGCTGCCCGCGTATACCGGTAGGTGGTACCGGTACACGTGGGGAGGGGCCGCAATTGCGGCGCTCGCGGGTGTAACGCACCTCACCATTGAAGGGTGCAGCACCTTTGCCACGCTGCTCCCCCACCTGCCGCCCTCGCTAACGTCGTTGGTTGTGCAATACATCAAGAAGTCGCCAACCTTGAGCTTTGCGCACCTGCACGCGCTGACGACGCTGGACTGCTCCCAAAACGATGCGGTGACAGGTAGAGTGGTTCGCAGCCTGCCGCCGTCGCTGCGCGAGCTACGCATACAGTTTTGTAATGTGGCCGCCAGCGCTGACTTTCGCCACCTGCGTGCGTTGCAGCGGCTGTTCTGTGCCGGCACCGACGTGTCGCCGGCAGTGGTGGCCAGCCTGCCGCCGTCGCTGGAGCTGATTGACTATGGTGGTTCCTGGGCAAATTGGCCCTCCGGCGTCTCGCTGGCGCATCTGACGTGCCTTCACGTCATCCGCGCAGCGGGCACCGGCGTTACGACCGCAGCGCTGGTGTCCCTGCCGGTGACGCTGGCGGAGCTGGATTTGACGGAGAGTGTGTTGCGCGGCCCCTTCAACCACTTGCAGGGCTTGCGCACGCTGACGGTTACCCATACCAGCGGCTTTACCGACGCGCTCCTCGCAAGCTTGCAGCCGTCCTTGGTGTCGCTGGATGCGTCGCGGTGTTTTGATCTGACAGAGGAAGCCGTGCTCCCGCACTTGCCAGCCCTACAGACACTGATTGTGAGCCACACGCGTATTGGAGATGCTCTGCTGGCAAGCGCGCCACCCAGCTTGGTGACGTTGCACGTGGAGGAGTGCTCCAATGTTACTCATCGCGTCAGCATGGACCATCTATGCGCGCTGCGCGTCCTGCTGTCCGGCGGCACAGACGTACCTAGCGGAGTGCTGGCGGCGTGCCGCGCGCGTGGGGGAATTGCGCCCGTAGGTTGCGCAAGGAGCTACGCGCACAATCACACGAGTAGAGTGAATGCACTGGTGGCACTGGCCGATGGCCGAGTTGTCAGCGGCGGCGACGACGCGACTGTGCAACTGTGGGACCTGGAGGCGTTCGACCGGGGTGCGACAGTGGCGGTGCGTACGGCTGGGCCTGTGTCCGCGTTGGCCGTGTTCCCCGACGGCCGCCGCGTCGCCATTGGCGTTACCGGTACAAGCGGCAAGAACCGTGGCGGTGTCATTGTGTGGGACTCGGGCGCAGCCACGAGCTGCAATCGCACCACCATCTATCGCGGCAGTGTGCAGAGTGTCGCGATGCTACCCAACGGCGCCCTGGCTGTGGGGCGCAGCGACGGCGCCGTGCACGTGCTGGACGCCGACACCGGCGCTGTCATGGCAACGCTGGCGGAAAGACACACGTCACAAAACTTGTGGCATGGCCGTGCTCTGGCAGTGTGGCCCTGCTCCGGCTGGCTGGCCGTCGGGGTGCAGTGCGGCGACGCGCGGGTGTGGGAAGTGGGAGCGCGCGTTGCACAGGTTGCCACGCTGACGACGGAATGGGGCGAGACAGTACAGCTGGCTGACGGCCGGGTAGCCAGCGGGGATCGCCATCGCGTACAGATATTTGATGCTGCCACTGGCACCTGCATCCAGGTGCTGGGCGGCCTGACTGCGTCCGTCATCGCCCTGGCCGCGCTGCCAGACGGCCGGCTCGCTGGCGGGTCGGTGCACGGCACAGTCTGGGTGTGGGACACCCGCCTCGCGGGCAGCCACACACCGAGGGTGAAGTTGGGGTGCGTGCACGGCGGTTCGAATTGGGCTAGCAGCCAGATTACAGCGCTGTTGCCGCTGCCAGGCGGCCGCCTCGTCAGCGCGGCGGCGAGTGGCAGTGTGGAATTGTGGCACGTACCGTCCCCGTCCCAGGCGCTGCAGCTTTGTGACGAGGCGCCGGAGCCGGAGGTGTGATGTCACGGTGATGATTACAGGACCGAGTGACAGTGACACGTCCCAATTCCATACTTTAAGTCAGAGCACGGGCATTGACATTGTCGCATTGCGGCGCACCTAAGCGGTACCTCCCGCCGCGGCCCGGCGCCCGCGCACTGAGTTCAACTTCAACTTGATGGCCCGGTGTGCCAAGTGCAGCAGCTGGGCGCGCAGCTGCCGCCACAGCGCCTCAGCTGCCCCTCACTCGCCGACCCTTTTTCGACATCGCCGCTCCACCACCACACGCTCCCGCACCACACCACCACTGCACCAGCATCACCACTGGTGTGTTGCGTGTGACGCACCCCAATTTCCATGCGGTAACCGTGCGTAAGGGTGTGAGATGTTTTGGCGAGTGGCGCCGGGTAGGCAACGAGAGAGACGCCCGGAGTGCGGTCACTGGTGTAGTGGGGTCACAAGGGGAGGAGGGGACGGCAGGAAAGAGGGTGGCAGGCGAGGGAGCAAGGTAGGGAGGTATCACTGGGGTGGTGTGCTACGGCGCGGGTGTGCGTGTCGTTGCGTGCGACCGCCGCGTGTGGCTGCTTGTGGCATCACCCCCCCACCCGCCGGAACGACGACGACGACGCGTCGACGACGAAGGGTGGCGAGAGGGAGTGGTGGGTTGGTGAGAGTGTGGTTGAGGAGAGTGGGCACAGGCCACGCACACACTGCTACGCCACGGCTATAGGTGGGTGCTGTGGGCGGCGCAGCTTGTCCGGTGCTTGCAGCAGTGGCCCCAGAACAGCAGCAGCAGTGGCAGCTCGGAATCAGCAGCAGCAGCAGGATGATGTCCGCGCCGTTCCACCGTCCAACGCACACGTCACACGCACATGGCAGGCGCTGCCGCGGAACAGCGGTCGCACATGCTGCGGGTGTGCTACTTGTTCGCATCGCCGCCGCCGTTCCAACACCCCGCTCCCTCGCCTTCTGCAGGAGGCATCACTTGCGACAACAAGTCATCAATCAACGGCGGCATCACCATCGCCGTTCCAACCAACCAACCAACAAACAAACAAGATGCTGGCGCGGCCGGTGCGTGCAGTGACGGGCGCGGCAGGCGCGGCGGCGGCGGCGGCGCGGCGCGGTGCCGCCACGGCAGCAGGTACCGGTACCGGTAGTGCAGGCAAGGCGCCGCTGCGCATCACCATCGTGGGCGGCAATGCGGGCGGCGCGACGGCGGCGGCGCGCGCGCGGCGGCTGGACGAGCGCGGCGGGGTGCAGTGGGGGGGGCGCGGCGGCGGGGGAGCGGCGGCGGCCGGGGGTCTGCGGTGGAAGCTGGGCGGGGGGGTGAAGGGGCGCAGGCGGTTGCTGGTGCACCCGCCAGCCAGCCTGGCAGCGGCGCTGGGCGTGGAGGTGCGGCCGCGGACGGGGGGGGTGGGCATCGACGCGGGGCGCAAGGGGGGGACGGTGCGGACGGCGGGCGGTGCCGCCGGTACTGCTGCCAGCACGACGAGCGAGGGGCCGTATGACAAGCTGCTGCTGGCGACGGGCGCTGCGCCCGCCGCGCCGCCGATTCCTGGCCTGTCGCTGCCTGGCGTGTACAACCTGCGCAGCGTGAGCGACATGGACGCGCTGGGCGCGGCACTGGACGGCCTGACGGCGGGCGCGCCGGTGCTGGTCATGGGCGCCGGGTTTGTGGGCCTGGAGGTGGTGGAGCAGCTGGCGCACCGCGGCTTTGCGGTGACGCTGGTGGAGGCGCGCGACCACGTGCTGCCCAACATGGACGCCGACATGGCGGGCCCGCTGCACACGGAGCTGCGCACGCGCGGCGTGGCGACCGCGCTGTCCACGCGCGTGACGCGCATTGAGGAGGTGCCGGGCGCGGCGCCCGCGCTGCGCGTGTCGCTGTCGGACGGCACCACCACGCGCGTGTGCGCGGTGGTGAGCGCAGCTGGTGTAGTGCCGGAGACGGGCCTGGCGGCGGGCGCGGGGCTGACGGTGGACCCGCGCAGCCGCACCCTGGTGGTGGACGAGCACCTGCGCACGTCGGACCCCGACGTGTACGCGGTGGGCGACGCCGTCACCACGTCGTCGCTGGTGGACGGCAGCAAGCGGGTGTGGGTGCCGCTGGGCGGCCCGGCCAACCGGCAGGCGCGGTGGGCGGTAGACCACATGCTGGGCGCGGGTGCGGGCGCGGTGGAGCCATACCGCGGCACGGTGGGCACCGCCATCCTGCGCCTGTTTGACGTCACGGCTGCCACGACGGGCGCCAGCGAGGCGCAGCTGGCGGGCTGGGGCACGCCGTTCAAGCGCGTCATCGTCACCTCCCCCAACCACGCCAGCTACTACCCCGGCTCCACGCCCATCACGCTGAAGGTGCTGTACGCGCCGGACAGCGGGCGCGTGCTGGGCGCCGCTGCCACCGGCGGCGATGGCGTGGACAAGCGCATGGACGTGCTGTCCGCCCTCATCCTGCGCGGCGGCACCGTGTACGACCTGGCGTCGTACGAGCCGTCGTACGCGCCGCCCTTCAGTGCCGCACGCGACGTGCTGAACGTGGCCGGCCTGCTGGCGCAAAACATCCGCGATGGCCTGGTGCGCGTGGTGGACGCGCTGCCGGCGGCGGCGGGCGACCTGGTGCTGGATGTGCGTGACGCCACCACCGCTGCCACCCGCCCCCTCGTCCTGCCGCCCGGCTCCGGCGCGCGCGTGTTGAACGTGCCGCTGTCCGACCTGCGTGCCTCCCTGCCCGTCGTTGCCGCCGCCGCCGCCGGCGCGGCGCACGTGACGACGGTGTGCGTGGTGGGCAAGTCGTCGTACATGGCGGCGCGCATCCTGGCGGGCAACGGCATCCCCGCCGCGTCGCTCATGGGCGGCGTCACCTTCCACACGGGTCTCACTGCGGCGCCACTGGCTGCTGCGCGCACCGCCGCCGCCACCCCTGTGCCTGCCGTCGCTGCCGCCGCCGCTGCCACCGCGCGCACGCACGTGGTGGACGCGTGCGGCCTGGCGTGCCCCGGCCCGCTCATGGAGACGCGCAAGGCCGCCAACGCGCTGGCGCCCGGCGACTCGGTGCGCGTGCTGGCGTCCGACCCCGGCTTCTTCACCGACGTGCAGGCGTTTGCGCGCGGCAGCGGCCTGGAGGTGACGACGCTGACCAAGGCAAAGGGCATCATCACGGCGGAGCTGCGCAAGCCGCTGGACTCTACCTTTGCCACGCAGCTGCCGCACGCCGCCGCCGCCGCGCCAGTTGCTGCTGCAGCTGCTGCTGCTGGTGGTGCTGGTGCTGGTGCTGTTGCTGCTGCGCCAACACCCGCCGCACCAGCGCTCGCGGTCAACCCGTACGACACCTCCATCATCCTGTTCTCGTCCGACTACGACCGCGTGCTGGCGGCGCTGGTGATTGCGAACGGCGCGGTGGCGATGGGCGGTAAGGCCACCATCTTTGCCACATTCTGGGGCCTGAGTGCGCTGCGCCGCGCGGCCAAGGGCGAGGACCCTTGGACTGCCGAGAAGGCGGCCGGTGGCCCCGCTGTGTACGGCGACGGTGACGACAGCACCACCCTCAGCGTGAATGGCTCGCACCCGCTGCTGCTGGGCGCGGTGGACCGCGCCATGAAGGCGGTGCTGCCGGCAGGCGTGAATGCGCTGCCGCTCAGCCACCTGAATGTGGCGGGCCTGGGCCAGGCCGCCATGCGGCAAGTGATGGCCAGCAAGCAGCTGCCCACGCTGCCGTCGCTCATGCGCTCGGCGCACGACTCGGGCAAGGTGCGCTTCGTGGCGTGCACCATGTCCATGTCCGCGCTCGGCGTCGCGCCCGCCGACCTGCTGCCGGGCGTGGAGCTGGGCGGCGTGGCCGACTTCCTGGGCGCTGCCGCCACCTCCAAGAACACGCTCTTCCTGTAAGGGGGGGCATAGGGTGGCGCGGTAGTGTGTGCTTGTGTGTGCGTGTGTCATGCGTAGATGGTGAGGTAGGGCTGTTAGTTATGCAGGGTGACACCTGCCCTCGGTTTAACTACTGTGCCAATCAGTTCTGTTTTGTTGCTGCGCTGCAACAAGCCTGGGTGTGGGTGCTGGAATTGGAAGCTGCGCGCGAGGTGATTGGCAAGGTTCGTCTGGCAGCGCGCGAGGCGTGCAACCTGTTTGTGTGCACGATTGGCTGCGAGGAACAAACTTCAACGAACAGGCAGCGCAGCGCCCCGGTGGCGGGGCAGCTGCTCACAAGCTACATAAACGACTGCGCGACATGGGAGTACGCAACTCTACCGCCCCGCACCGCCGGGGGCGGGGGTGGGGGGGGGGGGGGGGGGGGGGGGGGGGGGGGGGGGGGGCGCGCGGGGGGCGGCGGGGGGGGGGCGGCCGGGGGCGCGGCCGGGGGGGGGGTGCTTCGCGGCCCGCCCGGGGGGGCGCGGGGTATGGGGGGGGGCGGGGGCGGGGGGGGGGGGGTGGGTTGGGGGGGGGGGGGGGGGGGGGGGGGGGGTGAGTGGGGGTTGCGAACAGAGTGGGCTTCGTAGGACGGTGACAGTGAGGGGCGACGAAGACGTGGGAATGTTGCATCGCGGCCACCAGTGGCCCACCACACAGCTGCCAGTGCCACACCCCAGGGGTGCTCACTGCAACAAGCCAGTGAGTAGTCCAACCTAGCAGTGCACCGGCGGTGGAACGAGACGTCAGGGGGTGCGTACCTTGCCGCAGGTGGCGCATGCAACCTTGTAGCACATCTTGGGAGTGGGTGGGTGGATGAAAGCAGCGGGGCTGGAAAACTGCAGGGGAACTCAATGCTTGATCACTGTCGCGCTTGTACGTGTGTGTATTTTGCGCGATGGTGGCGTTGCCTTTGACTGGCACAGGGGGTAACCCGGTGACCCGGGTGAGGGAGTGAAGAAGAAGAGACGGGCAGCTGATGACGGCAGCTGCATGATCAGCTGCGCCTGCTGCGGCAGCTGCAGGTGGAGCTGCTGCGCCACGCCACAACCAACAACAGGGCACAACCAATGCACGGTGATGGTACTGGTGGTAGGCAGAGGGTGGGTCAACGTGGCGTGTGCCGTGTGCAGTAGCGCTTGACATGTGTGCGAGCTGCCAGGTGATGGCGCCGTGTGAGGCTGCCAACCCTGACTAACGCACCTTTCCGTCATGGAAATACACTTATTATGCCATTTAATGTCAATATTAAGGCGGATTACAAAAAAATATGCCCAATGATTGTTGTATTTCCGGCAAATTTCCATGGTGGACTATCGCGCAAAGGCGTGATAATGTCGGTGTAATCGCTTGCGTTGCCGCTGCTCAGCTGCCGCCGCCAACTGACAGCACCTGCCGATTCTGAATCTGCGCACCCAATTCCATCACCTGCTTGCCGCCGCCCCCTGCCGCCGACGTATTGCGCGGCCCAGGCCTAGCGGCGCAATATTGACACAGCACATGATCGTCCCGATTGTTCGTTGTGATTTGTTTGTTCCAGTACTGCGGCTGCTCCTCTGCCTGCGCGGGTCCGATCAGTCAGCCAGCCTTGCCAGCACCAACGACTCACGCCCCGGTACCGGTTCCAGGAACAGTCGACGCGCACTCCAGCACCACAGTATAACCACAGCCATGGCACTGCGTGCGACGGCGGCGCTGCGTATGTGCTACCGCGCTGCGTGCGAGGTATGCCAAAAGGTGCGTCTCCTTTGACGCCGCTGTGGCAAGTGTCAGCAACGAAGGACTGACACACCATCTGACACCATCCCACCCCACCCCCAACCCCAATGCGCAGCCGACATGGGGCGGATGCGGTGCCCACATTGAGAGCGCGCTGCGAGGCGTCCCCGAGGCAGACCGCTGCCCTGGCTGGCGCACTGGCCGCCACCCTGACGGCGCAGGCAGTGGGTCTGCCGGCAGCGGCGCTGGAGGAAGTGGCCGCGGCGGCGCAAGCGGCAGTGGAGGCGCCGCCGGCGGTGGCGGCAGCACAGCCGGCACAAGCAGCAGCAGCGGCGGTGGCGGTGGTGGCTGGCGGTCGTGGTTCTAGGCTGTTGTTGTTATTGTAGCTAGCTTGTGTCATTTTGTGACCTGCTGCCGCGTCGTCCGTTGACGACGGTGGTGGTTGAACAGTGACGCTGGTGGACCAGTCAGGGGTGGATCGTGCCGCGCATCGGACCGCACGTGGCACGCGGCAACGCAAGCACTCAACACACACACCGGGTTGAGTACAGGGCCGCGGTCGTGGTGGGTCGCAAATTTGCCCGCGAGTTGCCCGGCTGCTCGCAGGGCAGGGCAAGTGGCAGGCAAGTCGCAGGCTGATGACACAGGGAACAACTGCAGTTGTTTTGCATCTCTCGCATCGCCGAGCAGCCAGAGAAAGTGTGTCCGCCACCTAATGGTCCACCAGTACCAGTAATCGACCCGCCGGCACGCAGACGCGGCGCGGCCGACACCGCCGCACACACCAATTTACGACGACGTGAACAAGTAGGTAGGTACGTGGGTTGGCGGTGTGTTGTCGGTTGCGCCGCTCGGTGGGCGTCAGCGCGCCCGAACGCCCACCAGTGTCCGAACTGGCCGCAGGCTGACGAGTGGGCAGGTGGTGGCGCGGTCGGAATGGTGGCGCAAACCCTGTCCTCGCTCCTCCCACTTTCGCGACCCCGCTCCCTTCGCGGCAACGTCCGCCACGACGCACCACCTAGTTTCATGACATGCTGTGACAACGGTGTGTGACAGCGGGGTGGGCAGCAGTGTGAGGACTACTCGCCTCCGGCGGCCACCGACATCGTCGTCGGCGACAACGAGTGACTCTCGGCAGGGTGGTGGTGGTGGTGAACTGTCGTCCGCCACTCCACCTACAGCGCTTGCCTCCGCCGCTGCCGTCGCCGTCGCGGCATGATCCCCGCCCTGCTACTGTTCGTGGCTCCCTTCGCACCACCGTGCATAGTTCACACGCCGCCGCGGTGGTAGACGCGGTGGTGGTAGTCTGCAGTGGTGGTGGTGTTGCGGCAGTAGTGTAGTACCCCCGCAGTGTCACCCCGACAGGGAACCCCCAACCCCCACCTGCCGCTGCTGCTGCACCGGCATCGCACAGTACACTACACCGCCGCGCGCCGGACGGAACACACTCGGTGTGGGCGAAACGTGGGCTCGGCGGTAGTCCCGGACGCGTTGTTGTGCGCTTGCCGACGTGCCGGGTTGGGGCAGGCTGGCCGACACGGTTTGAAAGTCGGTGCCGGGCGCGCTGCGGCGGCACGCGCCGCGGCAAGCGGGTGGGCGGGGTGTGAGGGGGTGCACTGCACGACGTCGCACGGGCCAGCGGCGACTTTCACACTCTAGTACATCCCGCGCACGAGGGTTGTGGTTGGCGCCGGCGACAGGCTGTGCGAGGTGTCTGGCGACGTGTGTGGTTGGCGGCAGCTGCGCGCGGCGGCGCCAAGTCCACACGCACACACAGCTGCGCGGCGGCGCTGCAAGTGCAGTGCGCCCGCGCTGCCAGACCACCAAACACACACAGACTGCGCCGCCTCCCACCCCTGCAGGTACTGGTACACCATATCACGGCACCCTCAGAACCTGTGGGCCAGCTGTATACAGATCAACTAACAACCTCCGCGGCCGGCGGTGCAACCAGGTGCCACCGCGGCGCTGCGGCGAGCAGCCGGCGGCGGCCACAACGATGCCATACGCGCACACTGTGGCGCCGCTGGCGGGCACGCCACCCGACCGGTGCTATTGTGACGATGGCACGCCCCCTGGCACTAGCGCCAGCGGCGGCGTCGACGGACAAGGTGGTGGGTGCTGCGGAATGATGGCTGCGCTGGTGCGACGGCGCAGCGAGGCGCTAGCGGTCGCGCTGCTGGCTGGCTTCATATTGTTGCTGGTGCTGCTGTCCATACGGCCGGTGACGTACGGCGACCTGCCTGCCATGTCAGCCATCGACGAGGCGCTGTGCGTGGCGCTGGCGGCGTGGTCGGGCGGCATGCTGGTGACGGTGGCAACGGGCGCCGCCTCCGTGTCGCGCTTCTATTTGTTGCGCCGGGCCCTACTAGAACGCGGCGACGACTACCTGCCGCTGCTGTCGACGCCAGATGTGGCGTCGCCCACTGCAACCGCAGGCGGCGGCGGCGGCGGGCCAGAGTCGTATGGCCCGCCGGCGGGCTGCAGCACTGCTGTAGTAACGACGCCGCCCCCGAGTGCGCGCGACCTGTCAGCGCGCGCGCCCCAGCCGCCACGCCTCATTCCTAGCACGTCATCCGCCGGCAGCGGCGGCGTCGGTAGCGGTGCTGGCAGCGGTGCTGGCAGTGGCGCGGGAACTAGTGGGACGGGCGGCGGCAGCACACCACGTGCAGGCACGCCGTCGCGGCACGCCATCATGACGGTTAGTGGGGTAGGGGCTTCCGCGCATCCAGAGGTTGCGCTGCCGCCACCGCCGCAGGTTGACATACCGCCTCCGCTGCATGTGCCAGCGCCCCGGCGGGCGGCGCCACCAGACTTGCTGCCAAACGTGCATTCGCCACGCTCTACCGGAACCGGCACGCCGCGGCCGGTGCGCAGCGCGTTGGCAGCCGACCTAGCGCAGCGGCGTGCGCGCGTAGTGCAGCTGACGACACACGCCATTGCGGCGCTGCTGACCACCGCGCTGACGTACATTGCCATCGCTGCGCGCGTCACGTATGCCGTGCCCAACGACGATGACACTGCCGTCCAGTTGTGGCCGCTGCAGGTGGTTGGCAGCTGCGTGGTGGCGGTGCACCTGGCTGCTAGCGCCACCATCGCGGCGGGCATGCCCTCCCGCACCCGCAATGGCATCATCCTAGCGTCCATGGTGTTGAGCGGCGCTGCCTACGCCGGCAGCCGGATGGTGTCGGTAGAAGTGACGGTGGCATCCGCGGCGACGGGCACGGTGGGCATGGTGGCAGCGCTGGCGATAGCGATCATGGTTGGTGTGTCGACATGGCGCTCCGCCAGCTGCCGCCTGTCGTCAGCATTGCATCGCCGGCCGGGTCGCCGCCCCTGCACCGTGGTGAGTGTGGTGGCAACCGGCGGCGTGCTGCTGCTGGTGGCGTACACGCTCATCACCGGCGTGATGCAGGCGATGGGGTGGGCGGCAGGCACCGACCTGCTGCGCATGCTGTTTGCCGTGGACGGCTCCCGCGTGGTGGGCTGCGGCATCGTGCTGCTGTGGGCGCACGAGGAGTTGGGCGACACGCTGCACGTGGAGATGCGCGCGGACGCGGTGGCGGGGGTGGACGCCGTTGCCACCGCGCGTAAGCGTGTGCTGCGGTACATGTTCCACCACCTGCGCGCGCCCGCCACCAACCTGGCGGCGGTGGGCGACCTGGGCGACGCGGGAATGCCGTCGTCGCGGCCGCTGCCGCCGTCACTGTCGACACCGTCGCAATGCGCCGCGCTGGTGGCGGAGCTGGCGCACGTGCGTAAGGCGGTGGCGCTCAATGTGGCTGCCATTCTGCGCCTGCTGGATGACCTGGGCCGCGCTGACGCGTGGTGGAGCGGCTCCATCCAGCTGGAGCCCGCCGACTACGCGATGGAGGACTTTGCAGACAGCCTGACGCGCGCCGCCGCGGTGCACGCCACGCCGTCCGTGCGCGTGAATGTGACGGTAGCATCCGGCACCCTGCCGCCCACACTCTACGCGGACGTGCCGCGCCTGCTGCGCGTCATTGACGACATGGTGGGCAATGCGGTGCGGTTCTCACACGACGGCGGCGAGGTTACAGTGACCGTAGATGGCGGCGCGAGCGAGGGCGGCAGCAGCGTGGACGGTAGCGGCGCGGGTAGTGGCAGCAATGGCAATACTGCAGCCGCTGTGCCACCACCACCAGCCTCAATGAACGATGTATCAGTCCTCAGTGCGCCGCCGCCTGGCACCCTAGGATTGGGCTTCTTGATGGCACACAGCTCCCGCGGCGTGGACGCAGCCGGCAGCAGTGGCGGCCGCGCGGCCGGTGGCCCTCCAGGCCCCTCCGCCGCGTCGCAGCTGTACGCGGTGGATGTACACGCTGTTGCGCCACCCAGCCGGCTACCCGCCGCTGCTGCACCACCACCGCCGCAACCAGCGCGGGGCGCCACCCGCGTGCTGCGCGTGACGGTGCGGGACGGCGGCGTGGGTATGTGCGAGAGCGACGTGGCCAAGCTGTTCATCCCGTTTGAGCGCATGGACGGCAGCTCCACCACCGGCGTGTCGCTGGTGGTGGCGCGCCGCATTGTGGAGCTGCACGGCGGCAACGTGGCGTGCAGCAGCGCGCCGGGCGTGGGCACCACGTTTGTCATCACGGTGCCGCTGGTGTCACGTGCGGCGCTGCAGCCGTCTGCAATGGCGGCGGTGGGTGTGACGGCGACGACAAATGTGCGCGGCGTGGCATTTGTGCGCGGCACCAGCACGGGCGGCGCGGGCGCCGGTACCGTTGGTACCGTCACCGGCACGGGCATCACACTGTTAGATTCCCCTGGTACCACCTACCCGCCGCCGCGCATTCAGCGAGGCGTGTCCAGTGTGGCGTCAGACGGCGGCGGCGCCAGTACGCCGGCGGGTGGCGCCCGTCTGCTACACGGCTCGTCTGGCACGCATTCGCCGGTTGGTGCTGCCACCGCGTCCATCACCGGCGTGGGAATAGTCTCAGGCGACAGCACGAGCGGCAGCGGCGGCATATGGGCTGCCAGCAGTACCGGTAGTGGCATCGGTCGTGGTGGAGGTGGTGGTGGTGGTGGCGGGGCGGCAGGCCTACGAGGGGTTACTGGGCGGTGCCCGCCACCCGGCATGGCAGCCTCCACCACGGATGCAGCGGCGGCAGCCCCACTACTGGACGGTGGTGGCACCAGCGGTGTGTCCACCACGGCAACCGACCATGGGGAGAACACATATTCGGTGGCGGCGCCATCGGGCCTGCCACCGCTGGCCACCGGCCGACGTATGTCGGAGCTTGGGCGCAGCAGCGGCGACGACCTGCTGCCGGTGGCGGCGCTGGGTATGAGCTCATTGAGCGGCGGCGGCGTGCTGAGGCACTCTATGGGTGGGCGCAGCAGCAGCTCCGGCGGCGCGCCGACGCCGGTGGTGGTTGTGGTGGATGACATGGCGTCCAACGCGCGCAGCCTGGCGTACGTGCTGGGCCGGCTGGGCTACCGGGACGTGCGGCTGGCGGCGCACGGCGTGGAGGCGCTGTCTATGCGCGCCACCGATGCCAGCGTGGCGCTGCCCACCACCCTGTGGTTTGTTGACAAGCACATGCCGGTGATGGGCGGTATGGAGTTGGTGCGGCAGTTGCGGAGCGACGGCTTCACCGGCGTGGTGGTGGGCGTGACGGCAGACGCGCTGCCGGACGACCTGGCTGCATTTGCAACCGCCGGCCTGGATGACGTGCTCACAAAGCCTGTCACGCTGGCCACGGTTGCTACCACCCTGAGCCGTCTCGGCGTCGTCGTCCCGACCGCACCGCCTGTTGTGCAGCCTTTCAACGGCGTTGGCACGCGGTCAGCCAGCCCTGACTCTCTGCCGCCACTGCCACCGCCGCCAGCACCCCCGCCGCCGGTACGCATGCCAGTGCCACCACCTAGCGTGGCCAGTATCCCTGGCATCCCGGAGGTGACGGAGTGCGGCACCACCACGCCATTCAACAGCTTCAATAGCAGCGCGCGGCTGCCACGCAGCGGGGGCGGCGGTGGCGGTGGTGGCATCGGCGGCGTGGTCACGAGCCGCAGTGACCGTAGCGGGGCATACGATGGCGCACTGGCGCCGTCTCCCGACCTGACGTGGGACGCGGGCAGCGGGGAGGGGCGACAGGGTGCGCAACAGCATGCGGCGCTCATGACCGGCTGCTTCGTGTCCGACGCTGGCAGCGCCAGCCTGGGTGGCAGCGCCAGCATCGCGGGCAGCCCGATATTGGAGACGGCAGCATCGACACACCAGCTGCGCATCCTGCCGCCCGTCACTGCAGCGGCGCCACCTGGTGGTACTGCTGCCGCCGTCGCTGCAGCGCCACTGCGCACCACGCCGCGCCACACTCTGATGCGCCCCTCGGCGGTTATGTGACCGTGGTGTGTGTAAGTCTTTGTGTGTATTACTGGTACTGGTTCTGTATGAACAGCCTCCCCACGTGGTTGTGGGTGCGCCCTCTATGTGACATGCTGCTCTGCTGACCTCTGTGTGCCGCCGCGCGCGGCTCTGTGTGCGCGCGGTGCCCCTGTTCCCCATGTTGTCTTCATCCTGCGGCGCCACCAACCATACCTTGCGTGTTTGCCACCGTGTCGTTTGACGCCCTGCCCTGCGCGTTGCGCGTCGGGGCGGGATTGTGGTACATTCATCCTTCGGTTGGTACCGTCGTCCTCCAAGGCGATTTGATCGATAGCAATACCCACATTGAATGCTGATGATGTGTGTGCAAGGGTGCTGCAGGCGGCCACGCCTGCCTTGATCGAGGGGCTGGAAGGGTCGGCCCGACGAACGCACTGCCATGGCCCGAGGATGGCGTGCGCTACAGATCGGACACCGCCGGCACCGGCACGAGATCCGACGGCCCCTCCCAGCTCCCGTCATCGCGCGAGCTCGCGAACTCCCGCCCCCCGGCACGCAGCGCCGGCGACACCCA
>Ga0066256_1001875_pt1 | contig 25894 bp, 19 predicted proteins | sample ThiBio_1000_biof_FD_87107 | JGI IMG/M metagenome (GOLD analysis project Ga0066256, IMG submission 87107) | Wastewater bioreactor microbial communities from Cape Town, South Africa - Thiocy_expt_1000_biof (version 2) | ecosystem: Engineered > Bioreactor > Thiocyanate-remediating >... | reverse complement strand
ATTATTGGCCCGGCAATATTAGGGTCGATAATTTTGCAGGATGCAGATACCATTACCGCGTCTATCACCGGCATGAGCGAGGCTCAGAAAGCTGTGGTGCTGGATGGACTGGCATCTAAAGTAATTGTTCCGTATATAGTTATTGCTGCACTACTGGTAATCGTAGCAATCGCTATTTATTATTCAAAGTTACCAGAACCTGAAATGGATGCAGAAGAAGGGGAAGCCACTTCTTACAGCGCCGGTAAAACAAGCATCCTGCAGTTTCCGCATTTGCTGCTGGGCGTGTTTACATTATTTATTTATGTAGGCGTTGAAGTGATTGCAGGCAATACCATTGCCGGCTATGGCGCTTTTCTTGGTATTCCCTACACGTATACAAAGTTCTTTACATCCCTTACACTTGCGGGAATGTTTGTAGGGTATATCATCGGCATCAGTTTGATTCCCAAATATCTTTCGCAGGAAAAAGCCTTGCGCATTTCTTCTTTGCTGGGAGTGGCTTTTGTGTTGCTGGCTATTTTTACCAATGGACAGGCTTCTGTATTGTTCATCGCTTTGCTGGGCCTTGCTAATTCGCTTATGTATCCTGCCATCTGGCCGCTGGCGCTAAAAGATGTGGGCAGGTTTACCAAAACAGCATCCACACTGCTGGTGGCAGCTATTGTAGGTGGTGCGGTGCTGCCATTAGTCTATGGCGCGCTTGCAGATGCTTTTGATCAGCGGCATGCTTACTGGATGGTGATTCCCTGTTACCTGATAATTGCTTTTTATGCGTTTAAAGGGTATAAGATCAGGATAAAGTAAAATGTTATTTTTTTGTACTTTTATTCAAGCCAATGAAGTACATAAACTATTATATAATCATTTTTTTAGTTTGCGCCAACTCTTGTAAGCCGGAACTACCTATTGATCTACCATATGCTGTAAAAGAATCACTTTCTTTGGCAAAGGATAATAAAGTTGAGTTGGAAAATGTTATAAGAAAATATTCAAGATATAAGAAAGACTCCTTGAAGTTAAAAGCAGTTTATTTTCTTATTGAAAATATGCGATGGCATACTTCCAAAAAAGTAATTAACAAAAGTACCGATTTATTATCCATAATTAATTGGGTAGATGATAAATATTATAAAATAGCACAAGGTAAATCACTGGATAGCCTTAAATCAGATTAAAATGCGAAAGAAGTTGAAGCTATTGCAATATTGGCTCAACAAAAAATTGAAAATCTAACTTTTGAAGAAAATATTGAAGTAATTGATTCTGTTTCTGATTTGGAATTAATGAGCTCAGATTTTCTCATTAATCATATTGATAACGCTTTTAATCTAAAAAAATCAGCCTTAGTTGAAAAGCTTTCTTTTGAGGAGTTTTGTGAATATATACTACCGTACAAGATTATCCCAGGTATGAACGCTGCAAAATCTGGACGGGATTATAATAACATTTTTGCCAAGTATATAGAAATAAAAAGTGATAGTGAAACGGATATAATGGATAATCTTGAAAGATTAAAGCTTACAATTAAAAATTTTAGAAAAATATTGGGACGATATCCGTATGATCAAAATTAGGTTTTGAAGAAGTGTTTTTTATTAACGGGCCTGAATTTGATTGTTATGATATGGTAAATATAGAGGGTGCTATCCTTAAATCTTGCGGGAGTAGAAGTTCAGAATCCGAACGGTACAATAACAAAATATGAACCTACATTTCCCCAGGCATTAGTAGACGAAATGATTGAGATGGCCCAAGTAAATGGCGCAACAGAAGAACAAGCTTTCGCCTTCATATTATCAAAATATAATTCTGGAATAGCGATACTTAAACAGGACACTAATGGTGATTTTAAAAGATTAAATACGAAAGAGCACATTGATGACAACGAAAACAAAACATATGTGTCTACCAATTGTAAATAATATTAAAAATTAAAAGTATGAAAAATTTATATTTCTTTCTTGCTATTACTATAATGACAGCCCTATCTGCGTCCTGCCATGCACAAAAGATGATGACAAATATTAATGATGCTAAAAAATTAGAAGATAATAAAAAGCAGTTTGTTGGGAAACCGCTTAGTAATCTTTTAAAAGAAATTGGGCCGAGTATAAAATACTACTTTGGTAATCCCGATAACAGTGGAGAATCAATTGTTGGCACTAACTTCAAATTTTATTTTATTAGTAAGTCTGATTATGAGAAAACAAATAAGAAGATCAAGCATCCAATTTCAATTGGAGTCAGTTTTATGATTGAGCCCAATAACAAACGTAAACCTGTTCCTATTGGAGGAACAGAAGAGGCATGGACGGAAAAGGAAACAAAAGAGTATGGAGATATGATCATAATCAATGTATGGGTATCAGGAAAAGATTAATAATGAAAAAATTATATTTTCTTTTTATTGTTACTATAATAACAAATGTATCGGCATCCTGCCATGCACAAAAGATGATGGCAAGTGTAAATGATGCTATAAAGCTTGAAAACAGTAAGCAACAATTTATAGGGAAGCCATTAAAAGTATTATTAGACCAAATCGGTCCTCAAATAAAATTTGTTATTGGAAATCCTGATAATCAATCGTTCCATGCTACTGAAGGCACATTTTTACGATTCCATTTTATTGATAAAAGTGATTTTGTGAAGAGAAAAGCAAAAAATGATATAGCGACTATGATCACAGTTAATTTTAAAATAGAACCTGATAATACCCGCAAGCATTTACCAATAGAAGGTATTTTAAAATGGACGGATGCTGAAACGAAAGAATACGGCGACATGATTATAGTTGCTATAAGGGTAAAGGGGAAGGACTAAAACAAGGAGAATTCAATGTTATATCTGAATTAACATAGTACATAAAGTTTATATGTTTTGCTTAATGATTTTTTATATTATATAGATGCCAAAAATAGCGGAATAATAGCAATTCTTATAAACCTTGTTGCAGCCTTATTATTGAAATTATCGCTATTACAGCCAAGCAAGATATTTAGGATTATTAATAGTTGCATTATTACTATTTGCTTAGTATTTATAATATTTCTCGGTAGCCGTACTGCTATATTGGCATTTTTAACCGTTTCTTTTTATATTTTTTATCCAATCGTTAAAAGCAAATATTATTTTAAAGTATTTACAAACTTGTTTCTAATTCTGTTTTTCTTTTCCGTTCTTTTTTTTATTTTCTTCTATAAGTTGCAATCAACATATGGCAGAGCATTCGTTTATAAGATTTCCTGGAAATTGTTGAGGAAGAACTGGATAAGTGGTGTGGGTCATGGTAAATTTAATATTCATTACAATCATGCCCAAGCCTCTTATTTTTCTAATCATTCAATAACCGATGATGTAGCTTTAAGAGCCGATGACGGCTATTATGCGTTAAATGAATGGATGCAAATATGGATAGAAAACGGCTTATTTGCATTTTTATTATTTACGCTGCTCACTGCTTTATTAGTCATCATCTCAATAAAAAGAATTAAGCGCAAATACAATTTTGCAGAGCTATTTATACTTGTTGTATTAATCGCATGTTTATTTTCTTACCCTTTACATAATTATCTGATACGTAATTTGTTTATTTTATGTGTGGTTATAGTTCTGGTAAGTTTTTCTGTAGAAAAGATAAGATTAAAAAAAAGAAACTTTCTATTTAAAGTAGTTGTCGCAAGCTTATCAGTTATTTTAATCGGAATAACTTTAGCAACCATAAATGATAAACATAAAATAAAAACAATGGAATCTTTAATTGAGTCGGGTGATGCTAATGAAGCATTGATATTTGCAAGATCGAATTGGGACAGGGTTTCCGAGAATTATAAATTTAGTGGTTTGTATTTAAAACTATTATTCGATACCCACAGGCTGGATGAATATCTCAGTTTCTTTGAAAAAAATCATTTCAGCAATTGTAACCAGCGATTTCATACTATGGCCGGACATTCTTATAACGAAGTAGGAGACTCTTTATCCGCAGAAAAAAATTTTCTAATTGCACTATATATAGCTCCATACCGTTTGCAAAGCAGAAAAGATTTAATGGATTTTTACCACCAGAGAGGAAATATTCGGAAAGCAAGGTTTTGGGCTAATGAGATCATCGTGTGTCCAATGAAATTTTACACTGACCGGGGAGTTTATCTAAAAAATAAAGCAACAGCGTATTTAAAAGCAAACTAATATTCTTTTCAAAAAACCTATATGTTTAATTTGGGAAATAAGTTAACATAAAACTATGGCTTTTTAATATTTGTGATGTTTCCTTATGATCTCAAAAACAGCCTGCGCTACCAGCTCGTGCCCGGCATCATTGGGATGCAGCTTGTCCAGAAAAAGACTGTCAATATTATCAGGCTTGTCTTGGCCCCAGTCATAAAACAATCTCCAGGTGTCAATCAGGTAAGTGTTTTTACATTTGGCGATTTTTTTTATGGCTTCAGCATATGCTTTTACGTTTTGCCGGCGAAACTCTTCATAAGCAGAGGTTTGCGGGTTTGGCGTTAGCAAAATAACCCTGCTTCCCTGCTTCCTCACTTTTTTGATGAAGTACCTGATGTTCTTTTTATAATTCTTTAAAGGAATACGCGCGGGCGTGCCGGGGCCATTGTCCTGGTATGCATCGTTCAGGCCAAAATTAATGGTAACCCAGTCTGCATGGTGCCTGAGCACTGCCGTATCAAAACGATCCATCGCGTGAACCACTTTTGCAAAATCATTGTCTTTTATAGATCCTGTATGGCTGCTTCCAACACCCGAGTTGATGACGCGATTGAGCACACCGGCCCTGTCTAATTTTTCATGCAACCTTACTGAATATACTTTGTTCACGCCTTTGCGAAAGGCTGTTGTGGAATTACCAAAGCACACGACAGTTATTTGTTCTTGGCTATAGATCGTTGTGCAGACAAAAATTAGTAGTAGCAGTACCAGTATCCTATTCATGATTTGATTGAGGGTCTTATACCTTTGATTTTTGTTACAGATTTTTTTCGCCCGTTCGCGATTATTGCTTTAGATTTTCGAGATATAAACTTCTAAAGGCTGTAGTATTTTTTTCTGAATTTTAGCAATATTAAGCTTTATGTTTTCTGTTTTGCTGGTATTGGAAGCGATGATATATTTTTCTCCTTTTGCATTTTGTTTGAACATGATATGCAAATCTCCATCAACTTTTGTTTCTATTGTTTTGAGTTTGATAATAGAAACATTTTTATTGAGGTCTTCCAGCATGGGTAACAGCGCATCAAAAACTTCCGGCTTTTTACTCCAGTCATTCCAGAATAAAATACCTGTTGCCCCGTGAATAATTGAAGTGTAAATCTGGCATTTCATCATGATTACATAAGCCTTAGCGGATAAATCTGCCGGCTTTGCATATCCGTTTCCGTCAAAATACAACCATATCGGGGTTTTCAATCCTAATCCTTCTTTCAGTGCATCTACCGTGATGCCCGCCAATACAGGGAGGGCAAAAAAATCGCGAAAAGCATTGATGCCAAACACATCGCCGCTTTCTTTATACGCTGCCGCTATTAATTTTGTGTTTTCATACCAAATAGATTTGAGGGTTTCAACATCGTATTCTGAGTATGAATATTTACCATTATTAAATTGATAAACCGGCAAGCCGTTATAAGCCTGAGAAAACCCAAGTAAAGGGATTTCACTGTCAAGGGCTTTTTGGTCTATTAATTTATAGGGAGGGTTTGCCGGAAGCGTGTTGTGGGTTTGCAGGTATCTTTTTTCAAATAAATAAGTGCTGCCCCTGCTGTGCCCCAACAGGTCAACAAAAACAAGAGCGTTTTTGTCAAATTGTTTTAGCCTTTCATTAATCTTTGCCCCCACAGAAGGTGGAACTGCCCATTTGCTCACACCTCCCAAAGCGATTTCGTCAATGTGTGAATAGATATGTTTTTCATTAGGCAGTTTTACCAAAAGTTGTTTGATTTTTGAATCAAGATGCATGTCAAACTCAGGGCTATTTACAATTGTTTTCATATACTGGCTTCGATAGTAATCCTTGTCTTTGCCTTTTGGCAGGGCAGGGGCCCGATCTACAAAGCTGTGTAGTATTGAAGAGAATGGGTTGAGTATATGAATTTTATCAGACATATACTTTTTCTGTTGCCCGGGGTTTACAAAGATCATATTGAAAGGGGCGGCTCTTTCTTTAAAAAGAGATGCCTTACTTTGGTAGGCTTGCTCATCTGTTTCAATCGAATCAGAAAAAATATAACCCGGTACGTGCCAGGTTCCAATGGCAAACAATTTTTCAAACTTGCCGCCCGAATTTTCTTTTTGCAAAGCCCAGCCGCTGTCGTATTCCCATTCGATATCGGTGGGGCGCTGGCTAAAGCCTGAATTAACTGTTAGAATAGAAAGCAGTGCAGCGATCATCAAATGGCTGATTCTCTTCATGACTTTGTTTTTCTGGTGACTGGGCATTCGTGAATGTAACTTCGTTTTTAATATTTTTTAAAAGAGAAGTTGTTTAAACTTTCCTGAAACAGCAGGTTTCGTTTAATGAATCGAACTATAACCACGGAGAACACACAGAATATAAAAGATTACGGAGTTTTCTAAATTCAGGTATTCCTTCGTGTTCATTGTGGCTTTTGCATTGCAGCCTATCGAAAAAAATAAAAGTTTAAACAACTCCAAAGCCTGTTTAAAAATTTAATGTAAAAATCAGATGTCTATTCTTACATTATGTTTTAAACAGGCTCAAAGTTTAACTAAAGACGTACGCTATTCGGGTACACTATTGTTTCAGTTTTGCAATGTTATTATGGATTTTATCCACTGCGTTGATCACATCATCCATGTCAGCTTTCGATCCTATCATAAGTCCGCCATTCCAGATCCAAAGCGCAGAGTCATAAGTTTTAATCAAAGAAGGGCAGTGGTTTCTTTGTTTGTATTGTTCAAAATCCAGTTCTTTTGATGTGTAACATTTTTTATAAATCTCAGAATTGAATACCTCGCGGAGCATTGGCTGCGTGTAAAGCGGATCATTGGGGTAACCCGTTCCCACAGGAATTCCTTCAGCATTCATTGCCTCAATGAATCGTTTGCGCGGAAGCCCGTCCATCTTGTCCTGATTGTAAACCATGCCATAGATGTAATAAGAAGCCGCTGTTGCCCCCTTGTGTAGTTGCACCGGGGAGACGCCCGGATAGGCTTTGAGTTTCTCATTCAGGTAAGCGCCGTTTTCGTTTCTTAGCTTGTGTAACTCCTGAAGTCTTTCCATTTGGCATAACCCTATAACGGCCTGATATTCTGCCATTCGGATTTTGTTAGCCAAAATTAGCGCGGTGATGGCGCTGATTTGTCCCGATACAGAACCTGATGCATATCCGAAATTGTGGTACGAATACAGGCGGTCATAGTATTCGGTATTATTGGTAAGAATGGCGCCGCCCTCACCAACCGGAAGGGTTTTTGAAGCTTGGAAACTAAAGCATCCGGCATCGCCAAACGTTCCTACTTTCTGGCCGCCAATCTCCGCCAAATGCGCCTGGCAGGCGTCTTCAACAACGAACAATTTATGTTCTCTGGCAATTTTCATAATGGCGGGCATATCAGACGGATAACCGCAGATGTGAACCGGCAGAATTCCTTTGGTGCGCGGTGTTATCTTTTTTCTGATCTGCGCAGGGTCTATTTGAAAGGTTGTGGGATCAATATCCGCAAAGACGGGCATTGCACCTTTGTAAAGGATGCCAAAAATCGACGCGCTAAACGTGTAAGGAGAACAGATCACTTCGTCACCGGGGCCGATGTCAGACTGCATCCATGCCGCGCTTAAAGCATTTGTTCCGTTCACAGTGGTGAGGCAATGTTTCATGCCATGCAACTCAGCCCAACTCTTTTCAAACTGGTTCACATTTTTTGCGCGAGACCATGTCAGGCTCTCCATTACTTCGTTCATTTTAGGATTAAATTTTTTATCCCATTGTGGCCACTTCAGCCATTTCTTATTAGCACGAACAGATGTTCCGCCAAGAAGCGCAGGCTTATCTGTTGTATTTTGTGCAAACGTGGGCGTAAAACCCGAAACAGCTACCCCCGCAGTAGCCACTGCAGCCGTGCTTAAAAAATGACGGCGACTGATTTCATTTTTTTTCATGTGACGATTTTTTTTAAGTAATAATGTTGTGTTTTATTTGATGCAATGTTCTTAGCGATCTTCTCTATTTTAAAATCAATACATTTTCCGGTGTGAATATTAAAAAATTATGATAAGACTTGTAGTACTTTTATCTAAAGTATATTCTTAGCCAACGCAATCCGGCAATACTGAAATATCGTGTACGTACCCCAAAAATAATAAATTTGTAATCAGGGAACTAATTTTTTAAAATCGCAGCAAAGCCGTTCTATCTTTTCCGTTGTATGGGCAATATTTGTGTAACAGAAAAAACATTCAGTTTTTCCTGCGTGATAAGTGCCACATATTTAACAGCAATGCAACAATACAAATCAACAGGCCACCAAACTCTCTTGTTTCTTCAATCCACGGCTTGGTAGCCTTCATACTTTGCACAATATTTTCTGAATGGTGTTCAGTGCTCCAACTCAGTACACCGTTCTTATCAAAAAATAAAAAAATGGTGTAGCCAAAATAAACCACTAACCCTAAATAATAAAGCCGGGGATTGTATTGCCCTTTTATACTTTTATAGCAAAGCCAGGCGGTGTATAAATAAATAGGAATCCAAACATAAGGATCCGGATCATTGTATTGCAACGCCGCAGAGAAGATAAAAATTACAATAAAAAATATATTCAACGCTTTCATGTACTACGCATCAAGAGGAGCAAAATATGTGCAGCTTGCACCAATGTCAACAGGGCCTTGAAAAAGAGAGCAGCCGCCGCATTTAGCGCCTTCTGCCGGTGGTAAATAAAGTTTACAAATTTCACAACGCATATCGGGCGATGGAGAATGATCAACATAGCCCAGCTTTGTTCGTTTATCAACTTCTTCAGCACTTAAACTGCTAAGATCGTTACAGTTTTCGGGCTGTACCATTGATTTTGGCTGTTCGCCACTTTTTACAGAAGCATCGTCAGGCTTGCTTTCATCAGATTTACAACTATTCAATAGCAAAGCCCCTCCAATAAATGCCCCCGCATAGCCCGTGCATTTTGCAATAAATTTTTTCCTGGATAATTGTTCTTGCATGATCGATTTCGTTATTTAAAATTTTTAATCAATGAGTCTTTAAGAGCAGGTGATTCTAATTTACTCCAATCTTTCGCCCTTGCTTTAAGAGTTGCATCTACATTCGGCGAGTTTTCAAGGCCGCGTCGCAGCCCTTTTAATATCACTCCTTCTCTTGGTTTCATCGTTGCCACATTTGTTAATTCCATCAAATTTTTAACCTGGGCCTTATTATTTCTCGCGCCAATAACGTAACAAAGGTCGGTAACGAAATCGTTCCAGGGTTTTGAGGTATTTGCCCCAACCGGGCTTTCCAAAACAGCTTTCAAAAATTGCGGAGAGGATCCTGCATCAGTGCTCAATACGGCCATCTGGAAATTTCGATCATACCCGTACCTGCCCAAAACATCAATAAAAACCGGCGTATTATTTTTTGCTTTAAACTCGCCAAGACTCAATACCGATTGTAAAACAACTTTCGCTGAAGGATCTTTGCTTAACGCAATCAGGTCGTTATAACAATCCGGGTATCTTTCGGCAAGAATAGCGGCGTTGCGCCTCACACCACGCGAGGCATCCTGCATAGCTTTTTTAACAGTGCCTGCATTCAATGCATTGAGGGCTTCTAAAACGTAAAGTGCATGTAACCGAGCATTATCGCTTGTGCTTTGGTTCAAAATATTTTGAATGGTGGGAATAATGAATTTATCTTGTCTTTCTACCAAAAGGCGGTGCGTCGTTATTGCGTACCATTCATTGCCGTTGGAAAGTTGACCGGGCAACTCAACGTTGCTCATTTTGCCCAGATTTGGTTTTACAAATTTATAAGTGGCGTTAGCCGGCATGATACGATAAATACGGCCTTTATCCGTTCCTTTTTTAAAGTCCATATCCTTTTGTAATTCCTCGGGGATGGAAACGGGAGTTTCAATATGCTGCCTGTAAAAGTCGAGCATGTAAAAATATCCATCGGGCGCGGTTGTAAAATTCACAGGCCGGAACCAGGTGTCTTTTGAATAAATAAATTCACTGTTTTGGTCGCTCGCATCACGTTGGGCAATAAAGTACGCACTGTCGTTATTATCTTTTAGCACATCGCGGTGGGCCAGGTTTCCTGCAACCTCCCCAATAAAAAAGTTACCATACAAACCGGGCATTTTATCGCCCACATAAAATGTGCCGCCGCTGCTGCCTGTAAACCTTCCGCGCTCATATTCCACCCGGTTAAGTTTCTTTTCCTGAAATTCCTTATTTCTCTGGTACATTGTATCGCCATGGTCTGAAATGTTCTTCATTGATCTGGTAGAAGGGAGATAAGGATGCCTGTGTGTGTAGCGCCAGGGAATGATCATTTGTTGGATGGGGATTGAATTTTCGGTGATGAACCTGTTCCCATAAAAATCAATATCCTGTCCGAACTGCCCGGGTCCGGTTTCGTTTTCAAACTTATCCCTGTCAAGCCTGAAACGAAAATCGCCGCCCCTTACGTTTAAAGAAGAATCGCCGGGTTTCGGTATATAAGTAATATCTCCTTCCTGCCCGCGGTTATTGGCATAGATCCAGTTGTCAATTGAAAACTGCAGGTTTGAAATTTGTGTTTCGTAATTATTTTTAAAGAAGCCTGTAAAAAGCTTTTCCTTAATGTCGGCCTTATAATCTCCATTGGTATCTTTCAAATAAAGGATATCGGGAGCAGCGGTAACTAATAGGCCCCCCTTCCAGGGCAACAGGCTGGTGGCTTCAGAAAGTTTATCGGCAAATACTACAGATGAATCTACCAGGCCATCTTCATTCAGATCAAGCAACACACGTATCTGGCCTTTTTCTTCACCGGGCTTGGGAGTAAAAGGAGCGTCGGGCATAAGCGCCACATAACAAACTCCGTTTTCATCAAACTCCATGGTAACGGGATCGTAAACAAAAGGCTCGCTTGCAAATAGCTCAACTTTATAACCTTCTGAAACGGTGAGTGCTTTTAACGCATCATCCGGCGAAAGCGCATCGGGGTATCGTTGTTCTTTGCAGGAGAATAACATTGAAATGATCACCGAAAATACAGCGATTGCGAGAAGATGTTTGCAGTTCATTGAATATCTTATAAACCATTATATAATACCTGTAAAAGTAGAGATTTATATTAAAAAAAATGTTTTTTACAGAAAATTACGTGTACGTACCCAAATATTATTAAATTTGTTTGGTACCAAATTGACTTTTTCTTTCAACTTAAATATTATGAACGAGGGTAATAGCCGTAGAAATTTTATTAAGTTATCAGCGTTGTCCGGGCTTGGCTTGGGTCTAACAAGTTCAGTGCCTTCAATGGCATCCGAAATTTTTAAGCGGGAATCTGGGGCGGCGTTATTTGTACCCGGCGGCAAGCCTGATATTCCTTTTGTGCCGAGGCGCGTGGCCAGTTGGTGGAACAGCATCGAAGATTTGCAATGGAACCAGAAAGCAATTCGTGATAAAGTAAAGCGCCGGGCCGAAGGTTTTGCAAAAGCAAAAATTGATACGGCAATGAATTACGGCTTTCATATTCGTTTTGACTTTGCAAATTATTTTGGACAGTTAAACGAATATTTTGCTGCGGTTAAAGAAGAACTTCATAAATACGACATCAAATTTATTGAACATTACTCCTGCAATCATGTGGAAAGGCCGCGCGGCAAAGAAGAATTTGATAAACTACACCGTAACCAGCGCCATCATACTTTATTGTTTCATGATGAGCAGGCGGCCAAATATGCGCAGTATGAAGGACATCTTTTTCAGGAGATTTGTGAGGTTGATATTTTTGATGGAGGTCGTGGCTATGCAAGGCAATACCAGATGGAAGCCTTTTGCCACAACAATCCCGGCTTTTTGGATATGCATAAAAAGTATTTGCAAAGGCTGGTGCGCGAAGTGAATTTTGACGGCTATGAAATTGATGATATGTGTGATTACGTGGGGTTGCGGGCATGCGGATGTAAATTCTGCAGAGAAAGATTCAAAAGAGATTATGGCCATGACATTCCTCCCACCACGGATAAGAGTTTTTGGGGTGATACCACGAAGCCTATGTTGCTATGGGGCAATTATGAGAACCCTGTTTTTCGTGACTGGATTAAAATGAAAGACGATGTAATTGCAGACCACGTAAAAACGTGTAAAGACATTATTGAAGATAAGCCTATGCTTACATGTTGCTCCAGTACGGGACCGATAACGTTGAATGCCATTTCACTGAACCTGGAGCGGATTGCTGATACACTTGATTTTTACATGCTTGAAAATGTGGGTACCAATATTCGCAGCGTAAACTGGCTTGAAAAAGATGCTGAAGCACTGCAACAAAAAGATATTGCTGAAAAGCGCGGATTTGCACCTGCAATGGCATTGAGCTATACTATTTATAAAGATGGCGGTTACATGGGCTGGGCGCTTGCAAGATTCTGGGGTGTAGCTAATTGGGCCAGCACTTTTCATCAAAGGTTATCAGAAGATCCGATAGATGCTATGGAATTGGAGGATATGATCATGGAGGTGAATAACTGGGAGGTAAAGCACAGTGATCTCAACCATTACAAGTCGCAAGATTTTGTAGAAGCAAGACTGGTATATAACTACTACTGCCGCATGAATGGCTGGCGTGATACAGATGGCAGGGAGCAGTGGGACAAGGTAAAAGCATGGTCGAAACACCTTGCTGAAACCAACGTGGGATACAGGTTTGTACGCTACAGAGAGCTTGCAGATGAAAAGATGCTGTCATCAGAAAAAACACCTTTAATACTGGACAGTGTGGCATGTTTGAGTGATGCACAATATAATGCCATTGAAAAATACTTGGCCAAAGGCGGTACAGCTTGGTTGGCCCTGCCTTTTGGTACACATGATGATAAAGGTTTTAAAAGAAGCGTTCCGTTATCGGAAAAGTTGTTTAGAAAAAAATACCGAAATCTTCAAATTGTAGAAACTGCAACAAACGCACAACCCATTGATAAGCTCATTGCAGAAGGAAAATTCAAACCTGCTATTAAGCAAGTTGCTGGTGATGTTGGCTGGTGTGTGCGCGCGCGCAGGTATGGAGATAAAATGGTTCTGCATTTTTTGAATTCTAAAATGAAGGCAAACCCACACCCCACTGTAAAGGACATTAGCGGGCAGCCAGTGATTACAACAATAGAATCAACAATACAAAATAACAACCTGGTTTTTGAAATAGACCGTGCCAGATTGCAACTTCCTGCATTGAGTTTGTGCAGCCCTGAACTGAAAGATACTGTAAGGACTGTAGACATTACTACCTCAGGCAAAAAGCAATTGGTGAAAGTGAATCTCAGCGGGATGAGAATTTACGCGGTAGCACAATAATCTTTTGTTTTTCTTGAAAACATTTACATGTTGAGACTATTCTTACTTATAAGCTTTTTTTATTTTACTGGTATCGAAACATCAGCACAACAAGATTCATTTTATATACTCACCCCTCCACCGCCAGTTCAGCCCCGATTAAATAACCCTTTGGTTTACGGATGCCGGTCAGGAAATGATTTTTTATACCGTATTCCATGTCAGGGAGAGCGACCTATTGTTTTTACTGTAAAAGGATTGCCAAAAAGTTTGCGCCTTGATAAAAATTCGGGGGTTATCTCTGGTAAGAGCCCTGCAAAGGGCACCTACCAATTAAATGTTATAGCAAAAAATAAGCACGGCGTTAATACTAAAAGTTTCAAGATTATTTCTGGAGAGAAAATTGCCCTTACCCCTATAATGGGCTGGAATCATTGGTATGCTTATTTCGATAAGCCTACGGACGCGCTTATAAGGCAGGCCGCAGATGTAATGCTAAGCAATGGTTTGGCAGATGCAGGCTATAATTACGTTTGTATTGATGATTGTTGGACAAACGCTTACGAAAAGAACCGAATGCCCATTCAGGATTCTTTGCGCTTGAAAAGGAGGCGGGATTCAAGCGGTAGCATTTTGCCAAATGATTATTTCCCTGATATGAAAGCGATGACAGATTATTTGCATCAAAAAGGTTTTAAAGCAGGTATTTATTCGTCGCCTTCAAAAAGAACGTGTGCAGGTTTTGAAGGTTCTTTTGGGTACGAGGAAAAAGATGCAAAGCAATGGGCGCAGTGGGCCTTTGATCTTATTAAATATGACCGTTGCAGCTATCCTGATGATGCGCCGTATAATACGTTAGAACAAGCTAAGTATCCTTATGAAAAACTCGGGCAGGCTTTGAAGAAGATAAACAGGGATATATATTATAGTTTATGCCAGTATTATGGTTCTGAAAAGGATGGTGATGTGTGGAAATGGGGCGGGAGTATAGGAGGTAACTCCTGGAGAACAGGTACAGATATTAATGCTTTTTTGCCAGATGTTTTTAAAGTAGCCCTAAGAAATATACAGTTCGCCGCTTATCAAAAACCCGGGGAATGGAACGATCCTGATTTTTTAATGCTGGGATGGTTAGGAAACAGGAGGACTGGAGGCATTTATCGTACAACTATGCATCCCAATACGCAGTATGCTTATGTTTCATTATGGAGCCTGATGGCATCTCCATTATTCTTTAGCAGCCGCATCGATAAAATAGATGCATTTACACTGAACCTGCTTACCAATCATGAGATCATAGCAATCAATCAGGACCCGCTTGGTTTATGCGGCAGATTGGTTACTCTAAATGAAAAACAGTTTTTATTGGTTAAAGAGTTGCATGATGGCGCTACTGTGGTTGGTATATTTAACCGCAATAGTACCGATATGGAAATTAAAATCAACTTAAAGGATATTGGGTTAAAGGAAACATATGATGTACGCGATTGCTGGCGGCAGGTACTTATTGGCCATGACCTGTCATCCTTTCAAACAACTGTTCCAGCCATTGGTTGCGCGGTAATAAAATTTAGTAAAACGAACTAACAATTACTACACCCATTTAATTTATGGTATGATAAAAAATATAATTTCACTGACCGTATTTGTTTTAATATTTTCTATAGCTGATGCGCAAAGCGATTTAAAGTTCACTAAAAATTATTTTGAAAGCTTAAACCATACGCATGATCTTGATCTACCTGCGTGGGGGCCATACAGCAGGCGCTATGCAGGCATTTCGCATATTCCCGATGTGAAGAGTGGAATGAGGTTTGATTTTTTTGTAGCACCAGGTTATTGGCGCAATAAGGTTTTAATTCCGTCTGTGCGGTATGAATCGGATTACTACCCATGGAATATAACCAGTGATTATAAAGAGATCAGCTACAGATACCAGTTGGAATGGAAAGACAAGGTATACAGCGACGTTACTTATTATTCGGTAGATGCAAATACCGTGCTTGTAAAAATTGAAACGGTAAATAAAACACCTAATTCGCAAAGCCTTGTAATGAACCTGTTTGCAAACATTGAATACCTTGATAATTACTCTTTATATAAAATAGAAGACAATGAAGGTGAAACCTGGTACAATGCGTTGCAATATACTCACCTGGGGCATAAAATAAAAAAGTTGAATGATGACCTTATTTATGATGGCTGGCTGAGGGATGAAATGAGAAGTTCGCAGTACCTTGATGGAAGGGCAGTGGGCCGAAATTTTGGCGCTTTTGCAGGAGACAGTGTTACTTATGATGTACAGGTTACAGATGAACAGAAAAACGGGTCTGTCGTTTTTGTCTATCGCGTGCGGCCAAGTAAAACCGCAACATTTAAAATGACAGGTCTGGGAAAGGAACAACAGCTTGTATTTAATGGTAATGGCGAAACGCAAACACTTACGGTTAATTATAACCTGCAGCAGGCCGGACTCAAAAAAATAAAACTTGTATCTGAAGGAACATCTAACATTGACCTGAATGGATTTTTAATTTCTTCAAAACCAGATGCAACAGTAAAAATCTCAGAGCAGCAAAAATATCATCAGCCGGAAATTACAGAAGATGAAAAGAATAAAACGTTGTTACTTAAGTACGCTGATGCATTGCCTTACTACGGCATTGCATGGGACGCTGATAATTTTTTTATCAGGCAAATACAGCACGATACGCTTGAATTTTATTTCAGAGACAGGGTGCCTGATCATTTAAGCAAAGTGGTAAGAGGTAATTACCGCGGACATTTTGCTGATGTTTTTATCAGGCCGGTATCTTTGAAAGCCAACACCTCAAATACAATGTATGCTTTGATTTCAAGTGGTTCCAAAGCCTTTGTTGAAAACAGTTTAAATAGGCTGGAAGAGTTGAAACAAAAAGCTTTTGCCGGAATCGATAATAGTTTTAATGGATTATTGCCCGGGGCTGAAAAATACGTTTTTGGACAGCGGTTGATGAAGGCTGTTGCGCTCGGTAATATTATGTATCCTATTTACACACAAAACCAGTTCATCAAACACTTCCCTCCCGGAAAATGGTGGGCCATGCTTTACACCTGGGATGCGGGCTTCAACGCCATCGGGCTCAATGATATTAATAAAAAAGTTGCTGCTGAATATATTAATACCTATACCACAAGTGATAAAAGTCAGTCAGCATTTATTCATCATGGCACGCCATTGCCTGTACAGTTGTATGCTTTGCAGGATTTATATAACAAGACACAATCAAAAGAATTACTGGAATATTTTTACCCCAAACTTAAAAAATTCTATGATTTTTTAACGGGTAAATTTGAGGGTTCTACCGTACGCACTTTTAAAAGCGACCTGCTGAAGACCTGGGATTATTTTTACAATTCCGGTGGCTGGGATGATTATCCTCCCCAGCATTACATCACCGGAAAGCCAATACGGGCATACATTGCACCGATTTCAACAACAGCTCACGCCATTCGGGCCGGAAAAATTTTACGCATGATGGCGACACAATTGAATAGGACAGATGATATTAAAAACTATGACAAGGATATTGCGGATTTTTCAAAAGCAATTTTGAACAATACCTGGGATAAGGATGCCGGCTATTTTAGTTACATGGTACATGATAAAGATGGTAAGGCTTTATATTTTTTCAGGGATTCTGCAAGCGGTAAAAATTTTAATATGGGTTTGGATGGAGCATATCCTTTATTGTCCGGCATTGTTAGCGAAAGCCAGAAATCTGTGCTACTCAATAAAATATTCTCTCCCAAACACATGTGGACGGATGTTGGTATTTCAGTTGTTGATCAGTCTTCACCTTTTTATCGTAACGATGGTTATTGGAACGGAGCTGTGTGGATGCCGCACCAATGGTTCATGTGGAAAACAATGCTGGATCTCAATCGGCCAGACCTTGCTTATAAAATTGCACAAACCGGACTTGATACCTGGAAAAAAGAAACCGATAAAAGTTATCATTGTTATGAGCATTTTCAAATAGAAACCGGAAGGGGAGCGGGCTGGCACCAGTTCGGGGCATTGTCAATGCCGGTGGTTAGCTGGTTTAATGCGTACTACAAAATAGGTACAATTACAACAGGTTATGAAGTAATGGTTAACCAAACTTTGTTCAATAAAGATTTCACGTCGTTAAAAGCTAAATTAAGTTTTGATGGCGCTACTCCTGCACATGAAAGAAGTATGATGATAGTGATGGATCCGGGTACCGAATATCATGCGAAGTTTAATGACAGAGAGTTAAAAGTAGTAGAAATACAAAAAGGATTACTGCAAATAAATTTGCAAACAACAAATAAGAAAGGGCTATTAATCATAAAAAGTGTAAAAAAAGTATAAAAAAATATTTGACGAATATAAAAAATTCTCTATTTTCGTTAACGTACACAAATTTTTCGTAAAGATTGCTTTTATTTATTTAACGTGCTTCATTTTTAAACAAACATTTTATGAGTAAATCAGATTGTCTAACGATTAGCCGCCTGCATAGACTATGCATTGCTGCCTTTTTATTTGGCCTTTTTGCGTTAACGTTACCGATAGCTGCCCAGTCTCAAACCCTTAGAAATGGGCGGGTTACAGAAGAAGGTACCGGCGAGCAACTCGAAGGCGCAACTGTACTGATTAAAGGCACTGCGCGGGCCACAACAACAAACGAAGAAGGGGTATTTTCAATCTTAGCCAATAACTCAGATATTCTTGTAATATCAAGAGTTGGGGAAGAGACAGTAGAGGTAAATGTTGGCGCCCGTTCTGTTATCAATGTCACACTACGCATGGTTGCAACCGGCGGCGATGAGGTGATTGTTACGGGTTACCGAACCTTGCGTAAATCTGACGTAACCGGTTCAATCACCCAGTTAAGCGGTAATGATTTACAAAAGGCGCCGGTAGCTAATTTTGCGCAGGCTTTGGAAGGCCGGGTGCCGGGCCTGCAAATTCAGTTCCCAGACGGGCAACCCGGCGAAGAACCAACATTTATCATGAGAGGGCCTAACTCACTTAACAACAGCCCGCAGCCACTTTATGTTATTGATGGTTTTCAAATGGAAAGTTTTAACCCCGCAGCCATGAATATGGATGATATTGAAAATATCGCATTTTTAAAAGATGCTTCATCTGTGGCACAGTATGGTGCAAGAGGTGCAAATGGCGTGGTGATTATTACTACCAAAACGGGCCGCATATCCAGGCCCACACTTGCTTTTAATGCCAGTTACGGATTTAATTCTAACCGTAAGAAAATGGAACTCATGAGCCCGTATGAATTTATTACGGTAAATAACTACTGGATAACAGATCCTACAACGCGGGCTCAAACTATAAATAAATTCTTTGCCGATGGCAAAACTGTTGAAGACTATAAAGATGTTCAGGGCGTTGACTACCAGGATTATATATTTACCAAAGGTAGGGTGAGCCGCTACAATATGTCGCTAAGAGGTGGTAACGAAACCACCAAGTATTTGGTTTCGGGAGGTTATTTTGATGAGGAAGGTTCAATTGTGTACACGGGTTCTAAAAGCTATAATGCAAGGATTAATATGGAAAACACCATAACAAGTAAATTAAAACTGAATTTTATTGGCGACTACGCTGGTGTAAAGCGCATTGGCCCTTTTGTAAGGCAAGGTATCGGAGGAACTTACAATACTTCTACAACCCTTATGTACCGGGTTTGGTCCTGGATGCCTTTACCTTTTCCCGGCATTAACGTCGACGAGTTAATTAATGAATCAGATGAAGATGTTTTTACCGCCTCTGATCTTCGTATAAGCCCGATTACTGATTATAAAAATCAGGAACTGAATTATCTTACCAATTCATTTAACGGTACTGTTGCAGCTACATATACAATTAATAAAACATTCACGTTCAAGTCTACCTTTACCGATCGCTATACTTTAGTAGATAATTCTTTTTTCTATAACGAGAAAACCGCCCCGGGCAGGTATCGCCTTGGTGTAAATGAGGGCGGCCCCTGGGGTGGCTATACCAAGATAAATGTAAATTCAATAATCAATGAAAATCAACTGTTAATCAAGCCTACACTTTCTAAAAATCATACTTTCACAACCATTTTGGTGCAGGGCATTCAAAGCTCCAAATCAAGAGGAATGGGCTACAACGCCAATTTTCTGCCACTGCCGCAATTAGGATTACCCGGGCTGGATCAGGGCGAAAACAGAGGAATGACCTCATATCTTAACGAAGACTCCCGCGTATGGTACCTTGGGCGCGCAGATTATTCTTTCAAGTCCAAATATGTGTTTAACACCAGCCTGAGAGCAGAAGGATCATCCAAGTTTTTGGGTAATAACAAATGGGGGTATTTTCCTTCTTTCGGTTTCGCGTGGAATATGGACAAAGAGGGCTTTATGAAAAGGGTAAATTCTGTTATCAGCACTTCAAAACTAAGGTTCACTTATGGCTCTTCGGGTAACGATAGGATAGGGTATTACGATGCTTTTGACCAACTGGTTTATTCAAGAAACGGGTACCCATTTAATAACTCACTTGATGTAGGCAGTGTTTCAAACAGTACGCTAAGAAATGAAGCCCTGAAATGGGAAACCACTACCGGTATTGACCTGGGGTATGAAGTTGGCTTCTTTAAAGAAAGAGTAAAACTCGACGTAACGCTATATCAAAAGAGAACCAAAGACCTGTTATACAGAGTAATACTGTCACCAAGCAGTGGCTACGGTTCGGCATTTAAAAACATTGGTTCACTGGAAAACAAGGGTATAGAGGTAGAATTAAATACGCTGAACGTAAAAACTAAAGATTTTCAATGGAGAACCAGCTTTAACATCACCACCAACAAAAACAGGATTACCTTTTTGCAGGAAGATGCCAGAAGCATGTTGTACAGTGTAAACTTTGAATCCAATTTTGGAAACCTTTATATTCAAAACGTGGGCCAGCCTACAGGTTTGATGATCGGGTATGTATCTGACGGCTTATACCAACTGAGTGATTTTTATAATCCTGCCCCTAATGTATATACCTTAAAAGAAGGCATTCCCATCAACAACGCGTCTAATCCTGTTGGGCCTGGAGCGATAAAATACAAAGACTTAAACGGCGACATGAAAATTGATGCCAACGACCTTACTATTATAGGACGCGGACAACCTTTACATTTTGGCGGTTTTGCAAATACAGTTACTTACAAAAGGATTACCTTATATGCCCTGCTTTCGTGGGTATATGGTAATAACATTTACAATGCCAATCGCCATACTTTTGAGGGAAACAGTAATGTAAGGCCTTTCATCAACCAGTTTAAGACTTTTGAAAATCGCTGGACCCTTGATAACCAAAATACCGATATCCAAACGCTCAGCCGTGCAACGGCAGGCAGGGCCGGTTTTTATACTTCACAATATGTTGAAGACGGATCATTCCTGCGTTTGAGAACAGTCAATCTCGACTACGCGCTACCTGCCCGCTGGTTGAAAAAAGTGGCTTTAACGAATCTTAACGTTTATTTCAGCGGGCAAAATTTACTTACCTGGACCAATTATTCGGGCCTGGATCCGCAGGTTTCAGTAAGCGGTAACCAGGTGCTTGGTCCGGGATTTGACTATTCAGCTTATCCGGCTCCAAGAACCTACACGTTTGGAATCAGGGCTTCCTTTTAATACAATAAACAGTTTAATTATGAAAAAGCTACATATTTTAATTTTTATCGTTGTTTTGGCCATGGTGCCGGGGTGTAAAAAATTTCTCGACAAGCAACCCAATGATGTCATCAACAGGCAGGGCTTTTACAAATCAATACGGGATTTTGACCTTGCCATTCAGGGGGTGTATAACACGTTACAGGCTGTTCACTCCGGTACGGGTGCCGCACAATATGGATGGTCAGCAGATGAAGGCTTTGGTGCGCGCAGTACTTTTGTTGTTCCTGGCACCTACAATCTTAATTCAAGTTCCTCTTATTACAACTCGGTATGGAGCGCCCTGTATGGGGGCATAAAGGAGGCGAACATTTTGGTGGATGCAATGGACAAAAACCCTGATGTTTTTACGGACAGCACTTCTAAAAAAAGAGGCGCAATCATCAAAGGCGAAGCTATGTTTTTAAGGGGCTATTATTATTTTATACTTGTACAATTATATGGTGGCGTTCCTTTACGTTTATCAGTAATTGAAAGTGTAAACAACATGGAACTGCCCCGAAGCTCCATCAAAGAGGTGTATAATCAGGTGCTTGCAGACATGAGGCCTGCAGAGGAGCTTGTACCCGATATCACCACTTTAGGCTATGGCGGCAGGCTGAATAAATCTGCTGTAAGAGGTATTTTAGCCCGAGTGAACATAACAATGGCAGGCAGGCCGCTGATGGAAACCAACCGGTACGATTCTGCTAGGTATTGGGCGGGCAAGGTAATCAATGATGGAGTGGCCGGACATGATTTAAGCCCGGATCTACCCGAGCTGTTCCGAAAATTTGCTGCGGATGAATACGATATCAAAGAAAGTATTTGGGAAGTAGAATTTGCAGGTGATAACCTAAATCCTTCGTTATACAATGAAACAGGAAACGTGGCATGTTTTAACGGCCCTGCCTCAAACAATGCTGAAACCGGTTTGGCAAGAGGTTATACCGGCATTACCAGAAAAAACTGGCTAATTTTTGGTACCGATGCCGGCGATATGAGAAAGTGGTTTAATATTGCGTGGTTTAATTATAATGCTACCGGATCTAATGGCGCAAAAACCTATAAGGGAACATCGTCCAATAATACATTCTGGTACGGCTATCAGCCAGGTAAGTTTCGCAGGGAATGGGAAAGGTACAGGCCGAAAGGCGGTTTTTCTGCCACACCGGTTAATATGCCGATTCTCAGGTTTGCTGACGTGCTTTTAATGTATGCTGAGGCAGATAACGAAATCTACGGGCCAACGGCTGAATCAATTGAATATGTAAATCGTATTAGGAGGCGCGTATGGTCTACAGGAATTGTTGACGCAGGCGTAAGAGTTGCCAATCAGGGCTCAGGTTACGATCCTGCAAACCCACCAAAGGTTACAATCTCAGGTGGTGGCGGTAACGGTGCAAGGGCGGTGGCTACTGTAGCCGCCTCCGGCGCAAACCTGGGAAAGGTAACTGCCGTAGCAATGACTTTTACCGATTCTGTACTGTTCTGGACGCGTGGTTCGGGATATACCACTGTTCCAACCATTACAATCGATCCGCCGCCACCGGGTGGTACACAGGCAACCGCTACCATTACAGGAATTTATAATAAGGGTCAGGCAGATGTGCCAGCCGCAGCACGTGCCAGTAAAGATGCCTTCAGGGCATTTATACAGGATGAGCGTTTCAGGGAACTGTGTTTTGAAGATCGCAGGAAGTTTGACCTGATTCGCTGGGGCATATTCCTGGATGTAATACAGCAAATGGCAGTAAGTGTAAAGGCCGATTATAACGGAGCTACAAATTACATCACTACCGGTTACGCAAACACCACTGCACGGGACACTTTATGGCCTATACCATTAAATGAATTGACAGCAAACCCGGTGGTTACACAAAATTTAGGCTGGTAAAAAATAATTTTAAAAACTACATTTATATGAAACGATCAAAATATATTTTCTATACTTGCATTGCTCTCGTAGTAGCAAGTTGCAGTAAAAAGTTAGAAGTAGCAAGCCCAGAATTATCAGTGACTCCGGTATCTACAACAGTTAAGGCTGGGGAAACCGTTGTCTTTACATTCGGAGATGAAAAATCGCCCGATAACCTGTTCTTTTTTTCGGGAGAACCTTTACAGCAGTATTCAAATTCGTATGGCGTTGGCAAAGGCCGCCTGGCTCTCAACAGCTCGGGCTATAGTTTTTCTTTTCAAAGCCGCTTCGATTATAACGGCCCCCCTGCAGACAGCGTTGCTAAATACGGTTCACAAACAGGTCAGTTATCTATGTGGGCTTCAACTGACTTTAACGGAAAACTGGACTCTGCAAGTGTAAAAAGCGCTACCTGGACGGATATTACGAGTAAATTTACTTTGCCAACTGCGCAGCATGCATCATCCTTTACAAATTCAGGGGTAAATAATCTTATGGATGTACTCGTAAAAGGAAAGCCTTTATATTTAGCATATAAACTCACCACAAAAAGGCAGCGCGATAATGGCTATTCCCAATACTGGAATGTACAAAACTTTGTGATACAGGCTAAGGATTCTGTAGCCGGGCAATTGCCTGTGCTATATAATATGGGTAAAATGGAATTTAATTTTGTTGATATGAAATGGGGAGGTAGGAGTTCCATATTATCCCGTACAGCAACAGTTGTAAGAGTGGGAGGCCCCAATCCCTATATTACAACTACTCAAGTAGAGGATTCTATTATACAGGCAACTGGTATTCAGGTTGATCCATCAATTGCTGAGGCATGGGCAATCAGTACCAAAATTAATGTAGATAGTGTTTTCCTCGGTTATGACACACCAGTAACCATCGCTAGTTATACAACCGTAAAATTTCCAACTGAATATTCTTACGTTTATAGTAAACCCGGGACTTACAAAGCTGTATTTGTAGGTACAAATCGTTCGAAAGACGAAACGAAGAATGTTGTTAAGGAATTTACAATTACTGTGATGCCGCAATAACTGACTAAAGTTCTATGATAGAAGAGTCATTTGGTGTGTATAAGCTAAACACACCATGTGACTTTTTTTATATCACCTTTAAAACCATTTACAATGAAACATGCTTACCATTACGCGCTGGCAGCAGTATTATTGCTTCAGCTCTCTTGTCAAAAAACTGACAAAACCGTTGACTCAGCAGACATGTCTGAAACAACAATTGCAAGGGCAGCACAACCACTGCCCGGCGGCAAAGCAAATTTCTCAATCGTTTTCGGAAATTTAGATGGCTCCGGAACTGTTTGGACACGTATTGCAAACCTTACTTTTAATGCAGCCGCAGGAACCGTTGGCGAAACTTTTTGGCAATGGGATAACCTGCAGGAAAAAGGTAAAACCGCCTTTAACAGCCACACCTGTACCATGAGCGGGATAACAAAAACGGTTACTGTTTACACTCCAACAGGCTGGATGCTGCCTGCCGGCCAGTACACGGGCTGGTCAGGAACGTACACTTACAATACCTCATCAGCATTACTCACTATCAGTTGGTCAAACGGGAATTGGGAAAAATGGAATGTAAGCATCCCTCAAACCGGGTTGGCACAAATGAATTTCAACTCATCCAGTTATGCCATCACACACGGGCGGGGTTACGGCAGTAATGCTTCATGGGGTACTTATAAAACAATTTCGCAAATTCCGAAAGTGATCTATACAGGGCAAAACGTAATGGATTATTCAAGCGGTTCTACAAGGAATGCTACTAACTGGGCTACCTCAAACCTAAATCTTGCCGGCTTCACAGTTTCGGCCAATGGGTTAACTCTGCATTATGACCAGCCTACTTCTTCCTCCTGCAATCCTGCTAACGGTTGCGTCACCACAAGAGAAGGTATTATATATCATTTGGCAAGTAATAATAATAGCAGAAGTATGGTGTATAATCATTTTTGTAAATGTTTACCTAAAGACACTGATTATCCCAGTTATTCTGGAAACCTTCATCCTTATGCGGTACAGCAAATTATTAATGACGCGGGTGAGCTAATGGGCTTTGTGATGGTGGAGCAGCAGGATCAAAGCGGTTCGCCAGGTTTTCAATATCAAATATCTGCAAGATTAAGGTAGGAGCGTAATAACTTTTGTCGTATATGGCCTGGCAACAATGAATGTCAGGTCATTTTTTCGTAGTGTTCACTTCTTAATAAAATGCCACCGCTCGTTCTGTAAAAATCATCAGTAAGTTCAAAGCTGCCGTTTTTAATTTTTGTCCATTCTTTGCCATAAAGAGGATGGTATTGCAACATGTTGTTCCAGTTGGCATAATTTATATTGCCATTAGTTTCCATAAGGCCCATCTTCAATTTTGGAAAAGGCTGAAGGCGCGCCGCCAGGTTTTTATGCCAGTCAATTAGAATAGGGTTTACAGTAAGGTCTGCGCACAGACAGGGAATGTTGCGGTCATAAGCAAGCTTTGCGATCTTCATACTTTCGCTCAATGTTTTGGCGATGCCTTTTAAAACCATTGCTCCGTAGCCCTGGTCAATTCTCTTTAGAGCGTCAGCTTCTGAATGTATGCTTTCATCTGCCCCGATGCGTAAGCCCAGGCCGGCTACATTTTCTTCATTATTCATTGCCAGGGGTTCCTCATAAACAAGGATCTGGTCAAATGCGCCTATTTTTTTCGCGTGGTCAAGGTACCGGGCCAGTGTTTCTTTTTTT
>Ga0066256_1001874_pt1 | contig 25916 bp, 19 predicted proteins | sample ThiBio_1000_biof_FD_87107 | JGI IMG/M metagenome (GOLD analysis project Ga0066256, IMG submission 87107) | Wastewater bioreactor microbial communities from Cape Town, South Africa - Thiocy_expt_1000_biof (version 2) | ecosystem: Engineered > Bioreactor > Thiocyanate-remediating >... | reverse complement strand
CATGCGATAGGAATTCACCGAAGGCGTCACTTACCGCTGAACGGTCGAGCCCGACCAGCGAGCGCACGAAGCGACCGAAGCCGCGGCTGGCCTCCCGGGCGCGCTCGATATCCTGCGGACCGGCAATCCCTGCCTCCAGCAGCAGCCGTTCCAGCTCCGCCAGATCGTATGCGGTTAGTGCCCTGCCCTGGCGCAACTTGTCGAGAACCTGATTGCCGGAGAGTCCACGGAGGAAGTGCCGTGCCTTCGCCTTGAAGCGGGCGAAATCGGCCTCGCCGACCTGCGGCAGGTCGATCTCCTCGCCGGCGCCGATCTCGTCGGCGAAGTTCGAGTAGACGATCGACCGACGGCCTTTCTCGATGTGCTGAATCAGATTGCGCAGGCGCAGCCGGACCAGCTCCAGCAGAGGAACGCTCACGCCTTCCCACCATTGCGAGGTCTGGATCTCTTCGATGAGCACCGCCTGCGCTGCGATGCCTGGAATGGCTGTCTGGTCCTCGAGCGCGGATGCGAATTCGAGGAGTTGCTTCTTCAGCGTATCGAAGCGCTTGGAGCCTTTGAGAAGGGCAAGCTGCAGCTGGAACATCAGCAGGTCGAAGCGCTTCGCTTCCTCGGTTCCCAGTTCACGCGACGATGGAAGCGGCGCAATGTCGCTCACCAGCTCATCCCGCGCCTCATCGTCGATGTCATTCCAAGCCTGGTCGGCCTGGTATTTTTCGACCATCCGGCGCTTCTGGCGCACGATGAAGTTCTCGAGGTTCAGGCCAGCGACGGTCTCGCGCAGAACGGCCAGCGCGCTCGCACGCACCTCTTCCATACTCGGCGGGTCTACGTGGCTGCCGGGCGCTTCGTAAGGTTGCTGTTCGGGCGCGGCAAAGCCGCCCGCCTTGCCACCCTTGTCATCTACCGCACGCACAAGATCGAGCCGGGCGGCGAACAGGCGGGCCGATAGGGATTTGGCAACGCTGGCTTCCTTGATCTCCGGATTTGCGCCGAAGAACTCGAGATTCTGGCAATAGTCGAAGACGCGAAAGAATTCCTTGTCCTGGCCAGGGCCAAACAGGTCGGGGCAGAGACGCGTGCCGCGGCCCATCATCTGCCAGAACTTGGTCTTCGACCGCACCTGTTTGAAGAAAACAAGATTCACCACCTCCGGCACGTCGATGCCGGTGTCCAGCATATCGACCGAGATGGCGATGTGCGGGGCCTTGCCCTTCTTGGAGAAGTCGTCGATCAGCGTCTGTGCGTAGGCACCGCTCTCGTAGGTGATGACGCGCGCGAAGTGTCCAGCAAGCGACGGATAGGCCGCGTTGAAGCGAGCCTCGATGTAAACAGCGTGTGCCTGGTTCTTGGCGAAGATGATGGTCTTGCCGAGCCGGTCGCCGCCTTCGACCTTCAACCCGTTCTGCATCAAGTGCGCAATGACCCGGTCAACGGTGTCCTGGTTGAACAGGCGCTTGTTCACCTCGGCCGCCTCGACCGTATCGGGGATCTCGTCCTCGCCCCACTCCAGCATGTCCCACTGGTCCTTCTCCTCCTCGGAGAGATCGTCATAGCGCAAGCCGGAGCGCACGATCTTCAGCGGCACAGAGATCGCCACGGGCGGCACGAGATGGCCGTCGGCAACAGCTTCTTCGAGGCTGTAGGCGTCGGTGGGCACGCCGTCTTCCAGGTCGACGAGCGAATAGGTATTCTTGTCGATCTCGTCCTTGGGCGTCGCGGTCAGGCCGACGAGGAACGAGTCAAAATACTCGAAGATCGCGCGATAGCGCTGGTAGACCGACCGGTGCGCCTCATCGATGACGATGAGGTCGAAATGCCCAGGGCCGAACTTGGCCTTGCCCTCCTGCCTGCCATCGATGAGGTTCATCATCGTCGGATAGGTGGACAGGAACACGCGGCCCTCGATGGACCGCTCTGTGACGAGATTGACTGGCGCCGAATCCGGCAGATGCGCCTTGAAGGCACCAGCCGCCTGGTTCACCAGGGCCACGCGATCCGCAAGGAACAGCACGCGCTTCACCCAGCCAGCGCGCATCAAAAGATCGACCAACGCTATGACGGTGCGCGTCTTGCCGGAGCCCGTGGCCATCACGAGCAGTGCCTTGCGCTCGCCCTCGTCCTCGAAGGCCTTGCCGATGGCACGGATGGCGCGCTGCTGGTAGGGGCGCTTGTCGCCGGCAATCTTCGTGTTGAGCCTTGTCTCGGCGAGCTTCCTGCGGCTTGTGCGGCGCTGGATCAGGAGTTCCAACTCGTCGCGCTTGTAGAAGCCGCCGATCTGGCGCGGCGGATAGCGCACATCGTCCCAGATCCAGTGCTCATAGCCATTCGAATAGAAGATCACCGGCCGTTGGCCGTAGCGGGCCTCCAGCCGATCGGCATAGAGTTTTGCCTGCTGCTGGCCCTGGCGGGCATCCTTGCGCGTGCGCTTGGCCTCGACCAGGCCCAGCGGCTTGCCATCCGCGCCCCACAACACATAGTCGACGAAGCCGATGCCCTGCTCGTTCGGCATGCCCTCGACGCGGAACTCAGTGTCTTCCGGCCTGTCCAGCGCCCAGCCCGCCTCGCGCAGCAGAAGGTCGATGAAGCGGTCGCGAGTTTCGGCCTCATTGTAGTCATGCGTGGAAGGCGTCGCCTCTGCCGCATGACGGGCCGCCGACACTTCGGCGCGCAGGCGCTGCAGTTCGGCGTCGAGGTTCTGGTTGTCGGAAAGCAGTTTGGTCAGTTCGCCGTTCTTGGCGTCGAGCTCGGCTTGCTGCGCCTTCAGATGCGCGAAGGCCTTCTTCAGCGTCTCGTCGCGGCGCGCCAGCACCGAGGCGTCGAAAGCCATGCCGTCCGCCGGCTTTGCCTTGCGCGCGTAGGTGCGCGCCAGCCAGAAGCAGACGTGGAACAGTTCCTTGACCGCGCCGACGGCGTCGCCTGGCCGGATGGTCTTTTCCTCGTGCACGGCGCGATTGCGCAGCGTGTTGATGAATTTCGCCTTGGCGAACACCGCATCGCCCGCCGCGCGGCGAAAGCTCGGTTCATGCAGCAGTGCGGCGATATTGTCCTGGTAGGGCAGCTTCAGGCCAGGATCGTTGCGGAATGCCCATTTGACCGCGAGCTCGACTGTCTTGCCGGCAAAGAACGCCGCCGCCGTCGGCGACACACCCGCCTGCCGTTCTGCCTCCACCGCCGCCTCGTGGACGGTTGGAAACTCTGCGGCGAGGAAGGTGAAGTTGGACGTCACTTCAAGTCCTTGAGCTTTGGGAAATCAGTTGCAAATGCCAGTCGGATCGGAATCCACTCCGCGTCATTGACACTGTGCTTCCATTTCACCTCATTCATGACGACGTAGCCGGCAGAACGAAGATCTTTTTCCAGCTGCTTTTCCATCGCGCCCACACTATTTCGGAAAGGCGTGTGTAATTTCATAAGAGAATCTCGCGTGAGCTTATCAGCATGATCGAAATCTTCGGGCTTAACGACTTCTGGGTGGATGGGGCCATGGGCGATTAGCTCAAAGGACCCACACGTCTCGGGTTCGATTCCACGGCTCGTGAGATGGCGACGTAGTGCGTTCTGGTTCTTCATTGAGCCGAGGTGCTGCCCCATCCGAATATATGGTGGCGAGGCGTTGGGACTGGAGTTGTCACCTGTCCGCCCGACATAGAGAAGTTCGCGACCGTCGGCGGCTGCGACCTTCCAAACATAGAGCCAAAAGCCGCGCCGCAGCATTTGGCCTGGTAGCGTAAGGCGGAAAGTGCCGATGTCGGCCATTCGTGTGTGTCTCCTCAGAACTGCGCCCGCCAGGTCGCAGCTTTCAGCAGCAAGGATTTGTCCAGCGGTGGCGTGAGTTCGAAGGCGCGCGGCTGGCTGGCGAAGTCGAACAACCGCATCAGCCTGAACGCATCCGGGCGCTCCTCCGAGAAGGCCCGTTCATTCTCCGAGAGCAGAAACGGGGTCTGCTTGTGACCAATGGTAGTCTTCACCTCGATGAGGCGTTCCCTGCCGGCCGGATCGAACGAACGAATGTCGTAGCCGGCGCCGTCGCCGTCCTCCGCTGAAACCCAGCGCACCATTCCCGCACGATCCGCTCCAGCGCGGGCGGCACAGCTTCGAACTTCGTGATAGGCGGCGCTTCGAAGAAGATTTGTTGGGGCTCGTGCAGGCCGGGTGCGGACGCCGCAGGCATCGGGTTCTCGAAAAGCGCCTGATCGCGGGCGATATGGCGCTCGACGCCGTCGACCAGCGCCCGCTGGTAATTGGCCATCGGCTTGTAACCGGCGATCCATGGCATGCCGAGCCGATAGAGCACCGCGCTGATATTCTGATGCTTGAATTCGATCGAGCCGCGGCTGCGGCCAGTGAGTTCCTGAAGCGCCGCATTGCGCTGCGCCTTCACGAACGCACGGCCCGCCAGTTCCAGCGACAGCATGTCGAAGTAGTCGGCGACGATCAGGTCGATCTCGCGATCCAACCAGTCACTGCCGGCTGGCGCGTCGGCCATAATCAAAGCTGGCCTGAGAAAGCGCGCAATTGAAGGGACGAGAAGAGGCTATCCGCTGAAGAATGAGCCTCAATTCCCGAGGACCGCTGAATACCGAGGCGACGCACCGAACGAGCGAATTCAACCTGAATCTCGATCGGGGGAAGGGGCAAAGAAAGTCCCTTGATGATGCCCATGTTTAGCCCCGGCATCACCGCACCTTTAGCCTCAACGCCCAACTGCCGGAGTATAGAAGGATGTTGCAGGAACGCGGCCTGGAGAAATTCAGGCAGGCATTTACCGGCATCCAATGTGATACAGCAGAGGTGCTTCGTATTTATCGCTATGGGAATGTCATCAGGCACTACCGCGCAACGGCCACACGTTCCCATGATCGTAATGAGGACATCGCGAGGCAACACGGTATAGCGACGCAGTTCCTCGTATTTTCGGGGCGTGATATAACGCCGTTCAACCCAACGGAATTCGTTGCTTACGGCGTTGTCGATCCCAAGCACGGGTATACCCTTCTCAACGAACTCCGAATGAAGGAGTTGGCTACCGAACGGGCCGGTTCGCATGCTTACGGACAGTGACTCGACCGTAGCGATTGGCCAAGATTTTTGCTCTCCCGAAATAAACATCTCCAGAAAGATCGACTGCGTGAGGCTGTCGAGCAACTCGATGGCGCGTTTGCGCTTGCGGCGTAGCGCATCAGCCTTGTCCAGGATCGCAGCAATTCGCTGCTGTTCGCGGAGAGGTGGGAGGGGGATTTCGAGGCGCTTCAGGAAGTCAGCCGGAACGCGTTTCTGGCCGGCGCTGCCTGTCATATTGCTGGCGCCAACTTCGCGGAACTTCGAGTTCCAAACTAGTTGGAAAAGATACGACGGATCGAGTTCCTTACCAGCACGCAAGACATGAAACTCGGTCGAACCGAATCCAAAGGGCTTCGTTAGCGCACTCGTTCGCGTCGCCTTCCCATTCTCGAAGCAGGGTGTGATCTTGGCCACCAAAATATCGCCACGCTCGAAATAGGTATAGCCCTTCTTGACTTCCCGAACGGACCGCTCCTCCTCAAAGCTGATCAGTCCATCCTCAGACACTGCCGCCATCGGAAGGAAAGAAGCAATATCGATGTCGGAGATCGACCTCGGCATGCGGGGGTTGATTTCGCAGACCTCGTCAAGGCGAGCAATATGCAATGTCACAGCATCGCCTCCAGCTCTTGTAGTCCGTCGGCGATCTCCTTCTCCAGTGCCTTCAGTTCAGCGATGATCTCTTTCGGCGGGCGGTGATCCTGCGCCTCGTGCACCATCTCCTTGTAGCGGTTGATGGAAAGGTCGTAGCCGGTTGCCGCGATCTCGGCTTTCGGCACGCGGAAGCTTTGCGCCGTTCGGGGCCGGTCGCGTTCGGCACTGTTGCGCTCAGCCCAGCGCGCGGCGATGTCGGGCAGGTTGTTTTTCGCCAGTTCCTCGTCGGTCAAGGTCAGGTTTACGAAATGGCCTGCCTCGCGGTAACCCGGCGTCGGCCCGATCTTCTCGGCCGGCAGCAGGGCATTGCGCTTGTCGTCCAGCGAAAAGCCGTCGGCCTGGCAGTCGTAGAACCAGACGTGATCCGTGTCGCCGGAATTAGTCTTGGTGAATAGCACGATCGCCGTCGAGACGCCGGCATAGGGCCGGAAGACGCCCGACGGCAGCTTGACGATGCCGTCGAGCCGATGGTCCTCGACCAGCATGCGGCGGATTTCCTTGTGCGCGGTGGAGGAGCCGAACAGCACGCCGTCCGGCACGATCACTGCCGCCCGCCCACCGGGCTTCAAGAGCTTCAGGAACAGCGCCATGAACAGAAGCTCGGTCTTCTTGGTCTTGACGATTGCCTGCAGATCCTTGGCGACCTGATCGGCGTCAAGCGAGCCCGCGAAGGGTGGATTGGCGAGCACGAGCGAATAGCGGTCCTCGTCGCCGGCATGTTCCTGGCTGAGCGAATCCTTGTAGCGGATATCGGGATCCTCGACGCCGTGTAACGTAATATCCATCGACCCGAGGCGAAGAAGGGTGTTGCCGAGGCCGAAGCCGTGGAACATCCCCTCGTAGAAAGGGCGGCGGCTCTCCTGGTCGGGGAACACCCTGGGATGGTGGCCGCGCAGATATCCGCCCGCCGCGACCAGGAAGCCGCAGGTGCCGCAGGCAGGATCGCAAATGATGTCCTTCGGCGTCGGCGCCGTCATCTCCACCATCAGCGCGATGATGTGGCGCGGTGTCCGGAACTGACCGTTCTGGCCGGCGGTGGCGATCTTGCCCAGCATGTATTCGTAGAGATCGCCCTTCGTGTCGCGGTCCTGCATCGGCAGGTTGGCGATGAGGTCGACCACCTTCACCAGCAGCGCCGGCGAGGGAATGGTGAAGCGCGCGCCCTTCATATGCGTGGCGTGCGCAGTGCCGTCCTCCGCCATGTTGCGCAGGAAGGGGAAGACGTGCTCCGACACGATCTTGAACATGGTGCCGGCATCCCTGTTCTTCAGCCGCGACCACCGCAGGTCCGCATAGGCGACGCCGCCGCCCTCGCCGATGCCGTCCTTGCCACCCTTGAAGATGCGACGACGCATAGGCTGGCCGGTGCGCATCGAGCGGTTCTCCTCGAGCTGCTCGGCTTCGTCCAGCCCGCGCATGAACAGCAGATAGGTGATCTGCTCGATCACCTCGAGCGGATTGGCGATGCCACCCGCCCAGAAGGCGTTCCAGACGGCATCGATTTTCGAACGCAATTCACCAGTGATCATTCCCGTCCCACTCGATTCGTGCCAACGGCATGACACTAGGTCGAGTTCGCTTGAGATGGAACCAGCCCGTGTGCGGCCTGAACAGATTGGCTGGACTTGCCGTCGATATCGTTGATTGGATAAACGCAAGGCACGTGACGGTGGATAAATTCGAACAACAGTAGAAATTTACTGACGAATGTCGGAACGTTCTTAGCTGGGTAATGCCGGACGTTCTTCCGGTGGTGGGGTGAAATAGAAATTATGTTTGGTTCAGTTCTTGATCTGGGGACCTTGGTAAAGGACCTGGTTCTTTCCGCTGCGTCATTCCTGACAGGTGACGCGGCGCCGGGCATCGTTGTGATCCTGCTGCTGGTTGCACTTGCCCTCATCCTGGCGTTTGCGTGGCATACCTTCCAGATGCGGATCAGCTCAATCAAACGGTTGCGCCGCGAACTTGGGAGTGGCGACTCACCGCTGCTGCAAGGCCGCGAAAAGATCAGTGCGTGGTTTAACAGCCAGAAAGGCGGCAAAGAGCAGGAGGCTCTTCGCGAAGCTTGGAGCGAGTTCGACGAGACGCTGTTCATCGACAACTCAGGTGACGAGCCGCTGCTTCGCAATTCCGTGCGTCCATCAGCGTTCTTCAACATCGACGATCTGCACTTTGGCCAGGGCTTCTATCGAATCTGGCCAGGCCTGTTCGTCTCGATCGGTCTGGCGCTCACCTTTCTTGGCCTTATCGCAGCGCTGAATGCGTTGTCTGGAAAGCATATCGACGATGCGGCTATGGCCAATCTCCTGCGGATCGCATCGGCCAAGTTCATCATGTCCCTGACGGGTTTGGTCTGTTCGATCGTGTTGACGATCGTGCTCCGGATTTTCGTCGGCAGCCTTGATGAACAGTTGCATCGGCTTTGCAGGACGGTCGAAGGCCGGATAAATTTCGCCAGCCTGGAGCAGATTGCGGTCGACCAACTGCGTGCGACGATAGAAAGTCGCGAGCACCAGCGACAACTTACCCTGCAAATGATCGCTGAGATCGGTGGGCCTCTCAAAACTGAACTGCCGCAGGCAATTTCGTCCTCCATCACGACGGCCATGCAGCCCATTATGGACAAGGTGAGCCAACAGGGCACCGATAGCATTGCGACTATGGCGACGGATCTGTCGCAGCAGGTGACACAAGGGGTCGCCGGTGCGCTTGGGCAGGCAAGCGAGCACTTGGCGCACGCTGGCGACAAGATAAGCCAGCTGGCCGACCGCATGGACCAGTCCTCCGGCCGCATGGGGAGCGAAATGGAGCAAGCCGTTGCTCGTGTCGCCCAGGCGGTGGATGAGCTGCGCGGAGCAATGTCTGCCTCTGCACAATCCGCAACCGGCGTATTCAACCAAGGCGCGGAGCAACTTCTCGGTGCCATGAACCGGACGCTGGAAAGCATTCGCGACAACACCGGCGAAGGTGCCCGGGCGATTTCGGCCGCCGCGGTGGACATGCGCGACGCTGCTGTCGCCATGCGTAGCGAAATTGAGACCGCAGCGCGCAGTGGCGCCGATGCGGCAAAAGCTCGGCTGGAACTTGCGGGCGAAGATGCGGGCAAAGCGATTGGCGCGGCCGGGCAGACAATGTTGGATGCTTTCAGCAAGGCGGGTGCCGACATAGCTGGAATGACCCAAGCGCTTTCTTCGAAGGCGGGTGATGATCTGATTGCTCCGATCGAGGCGATTGCGCACCAACTCGACGGCATGGTGACTTCGCTCACGGGCGGCGCCGACCAAATGCGCAGACTCGCGGATGCTGTGCGCGACGGTGCATCGGCCAGTGCCGAAGCCGCAGGCACGTTCCGCGGGGCCTCCCAGGAACTCGTGGCCGCAGCCGCGCCTGTCCGCGCGACCTCGGAGCGCATCGAGGGCTCGCTACGTCAGTTTGCGGACGGCACGCGGGATGCCGTCGCAACCGTCCGGGAAAGCTCGCTCGCGACCGCGGAGGCGGCTGCCCGGACATTGGAAGTGGCGCGTGAGACGATTGCTGCAGAACGCCAGGGCGTCGAAAGCTCGCTTGCCGCAGTCACAACCATGCTTGAACGGCTGCGTGGTCAGGGCGACCGCATGGATACGATCGACGACAAGCTTGGCCATGCGTTCGATCTTTACTCCAGCCAGACTGAACAGGCGATGCAGGCCGTTCGCAGCCATGTTCAGAGTATGGCGGGTCAACTGAACACGGCGCTGTCGACGCTTCAGACGATCCTTGACGGACTGCAGGAGTTCCAACCACAGCAGGGACGTAGCTAATGCGTGCCAGCTCCATGCGTCGTCGCCGGCATGAGGAAGAAGAAGAGTCCGCCTTCGTGTCGATGACAGACATGACGGTTGGTTTCCTCTTCATCGTCATCCTGCTGCTTGCTTTCTTCGCGAGTCGATACAATCGGTCAGAGATGGTGCCTCGTTCCCAATACGAGCAGGTGTTGAACGAACGAGACGCGTTAGCTGAAGAACTCAAACGCCTACAGCAACGCATTGTGCAATTGGAAACCGAGCGCGACGCGGCCATCGCAGCCCGCGAGAAAGCGGAGAAGGAAATTGCCGTGCTGAAGGCCCGGATCGCGCAGCTCGAGGCTGAGCTGGAAAGGCTAAGAAAACCCAATCCTCTTGAAGCCTATATCAACAACAGCATGGAGACTCGGCGTCGCATCCTTCAGCAGTTGCGTGACCGAATTGCGCTCGACTTTCCGGATCTCCAGCTGATGCTAAGTGAGGAGTCGCTTCGCTTCCAGGGCGAAGGGCTTTTCAAGCGGGGGGAGTATACACTTCTCCCCGACGGGCTGCGCCTCGTCCAGATGTTAGCAGATCGCCTGCACGATATAGTGCCTTGCTACACGCTGGGCGCTGATGCCAGGTTCGACACGAATTGCAATTCCGGGTTCGCCCTTATCGAGGCTGTCCAGATCGAAGGCCACACAGACTCAGACGGCGACGATATGGCGAATCTTGTGCTGTCCACCAATCGCGCCACGACCACGTTCCGTGCGATGACCACCCACCAACAGCTGTTGAGCTACCTCAATTTCCAGCGACAGCCGGTTCTGTCGGTCGCCGGCTATGGCCGGATGCGTCCGATCGCGCCTAACGACACGGTCGAGCACAAGGCATCAAACCGACGCATAGACCTGCGCATTATCATGCACGTTCCCCGAGACACCGATGAGATCGAGAAGGTGCGGGATGCGCTGCTCATCGGATCTCGGATGAGTCGCCCGTGACCCACGAAGCGCACCAACGGTCCTTGGCCCACCAACTCGACGATCTACGACCGCTTGAGACGCCTTCCCTGCCATCTTTCGAGTTGATCGAGCGGAACATCCGTCGGGTTCTCGACAGATACGACGCACCCGACAAACCTCCGGAACGGGACGCTGAACGGCTCTTCTCCGAGATGCTGCGCAGGATCAGAGAACACGATTGGCACAAGGTGCCAATGAGTTTCGTGACGCGCGTAGCTTCTCTCGTCTACGCGGCAGCACACCGGGTTCGTGACGACCTGGCCGACATTCGCCGCTTCCTGTGCGCCGAGATTCGCGCAACGATACGCCATGGTTTTATCAACCCGATGCTGCGGATCTATATTGAGAGCTACGAGACGGGTAAGGCCCACACGCTGGAGTTGGCTGAGGCGCTGCAATACTCTCGCTCCAAGATCGGAGCACGTTGGCAGCCTCTTCTGGAGAACGTCCCGGAGTTGCTCGACGCGCACCATGCGCCCTCGGCGCTTGCCGCCAAAATGGACCTGATGCCGGATCCTTGGCATGGCCTTCGGGCGTTGGGACTTCATCAGCCGCACGCGCCCGGTCTAATGGACGCGGCTCATCTCGAATTCCTCAATATCATCGGGCCCCGACTCACATCGCTTGATGAAATTGAGCGATTGCTGGGGTGGCTTAGACCGGATGATCGTGCGCTCAGACAGGTTGGCGCAGGTAAGGCGATCGAAGTTCTGCTGGGTCACTGGCGGACACGCAACCCTCCCGCAGAAATTCAGAGCCTGCTGGTTGATCGATTAACGCAGCTCTACAGTCATCCTCGTGTCAACCCTCATCCTGCCTGGAATGAGGTCGACCCAGCTTTGGTTCAGATCTTCCTGCGCTGGCTAATGGGTGCGGACATCCGGTTCTTGTTCCGGGTTCTAACGGAAGTCGAACGCGGTCACATGTGGGCCGACCGGGAGAAGTTCTGGTGGACACTCCATGAGCAGGGGCGCATCGATGAAGTCTGGATCGCCTTCAACGATGATGGACATCGTGCGGCGATGTCGAAGCTGCCCACGGATGCTCGTCAACATGGGCGGCGTTTCGGCCGGCAGGTCGGCGAGCGCGACAAGTCTCTACTTATCATGCGTATCCGCAACAAAATCGTCATTGAAGGAACATTCAGCTTTAGAGTCCATTTCTTCAGGGCCGATCAGCTACGCACCCCTGAGCTTTATCGACAGCGCTACGACGTGGCAGAAATCCGAGAACTCCCAAATCTCGACGCGATTGCTCACCAGGGCGACTGGCAATCCCGTGTTCTGATGGCGCTATCCCGATGACATTTGAACTCAGCTACGACGCTTCCAAGATCACGCTGCGCCTCTCAGCCGACCGCTCTGGTCTGCTGGGGCGTTTCATGCGCGTCAAGAAGGTTGATCTCGAAACGCTTTCGGGCGCCGATCGTCGGCTAGTGCTGGCTCTCGCGGATCTCAAATCCACGGCCGACGGCCTTGGCGAAACTGTCCAGATATCTGCCGACCACATCACGCTCGGACATCGTCTGGCCGCAGCACTGGACAACTCCACCGCAGTTGAGATCGGGTTGCCTCCGCTGACGGACCTGACCTTGCGCACCGACGCAGAGGGCGTGCTCGGGACAGAGGGCTTTCGCCTCCAAGTCCAGTGGCAACGATCCGGCCAGCAACGAACTCCGAAGAGAACTGGATCGATTCTAGAGACGGATCGAGGCCTGCAGCGGCTGCCATTATGGATGCTCGAGGCAATCCAGGTTGCAGAAGGGTTTCGTAAGTCCAAGGACGACGCTGAGCACTGGGAGGCTTTAGCGCGCTTTCGCAAGGCGCTTGAGCCAGGTGTAGATATGTCAGCGGATAGTGCGATGGCTCGGCTTTCGATGACGGATTTCCTTTCCGGACTCGAGATATCGCTCGCCGACGGATTCTCAATCAGTCCGACGCACGATGGTGACGACTTCGAGGTGTTGCCCTTTGCCAATGAAAGGCTCAATCCTGACGAGGTCACAAATGAGGCCATGGCCGAGCTCGCAGGTCCTGACCTCGCCCAATTTCAGCGACGATTGCGTGAGCGCGGAGCGCTCAATGCCTTTCGACTTGCACCGGGTAAGTTCTTGGTCGTCGATCGCAGCGCGGGGGCCGCGCTTAAAGTCATGGCCGAAATGCAGCGAGCGGCTCTGGAGGAGCGCAGGGCATTCGTGCGCAATCCTCGCGCACGAATTACCGAGGCAGTCGAGGCGCATCTGCGCAGGCAACGCGGTTTTCAGGAATTGTCTTCAGCTGCGCAGGAAGAAGCTGTTGAGGCCGCAGCAGGACCACTTTTCATCGAGACCGAAGAGTATTCCCGATTTTCCGAACGCGTGACGGGCATTGAGGCCTACTCAGGAAACCCGGTAGCGGAATTTGCATCAAGTGGCACGACATGGCTGCCCGAGGCCTTCACCGACGCGGTGCTCAAGCGCCTGGATGAACTCCGGACACCCGAACTAGAAGAACTGCGTGATCGGTTGCAAACGGCTATCGATGGAGGGGCTGCAACTCTGTCGTTCGAAGACATTGAACTTCCCGCAAACAGCCAGACGCTTCATGTCCTTGAGGGTCGTCTCCAGTCGCGGAGTCTCGCAGAACAGGAACCTGATCACGGTGATGTAGGCAGAAACGGCCCCATAATACTGAAGACCGAGGTCAACTTCGACGATGTCTCTTGGCGTCCAACCCGAGGGCCTCGGCATTCAAATCTCGGAGACGGGGTGCCTTATGCGATCAAGACCAGGTTGAAAGATCATCAGGTCGAGAGCTTAGGCTTGCAGATTGAATCCTGGAAGGCGGGAATGCCAGGCATCCTGAATGCCGATGAACAAGGCCTGGGCAAGACGCTGCAGACAATCGCATTCCTGACGTGGCTAAACGAGCACATGAAGCGTGACGGGACGGCAGGCCGCGGCCCAATGCTGATTGTTGCTCCGACGTCGTTGCTTGAGAACTGGGAACTGGAGGTTAGTCAACACGTCGAGTCGCCGGGCCTCGGACATCTCATACGGCTCTATGGATCCGCTACGGGAGCTAGGAAACTTGCGGGGGCGAACGGGCGCGATACCTTGGACGGCGACTCCAGGTTGGACTTCTCTGATATCCGTGGTGCACTCAATGCAGGAGCGGGGCACCTTACCTGGATTCTGACAACCTATACCACGCTAACCAACTATCAGCATTCGCTCGGCAACATCCCGTTCGCGGTTGCCGTTTTCGACGAGATTCAGAATATTAAGAATCCAGGCACCCTGGCGGCGAACGCAGCCAGGGCAATGAACGCCGACTTTCGTATTGGCCTAACGGGAACGCCGATCGAGAATTCGACCGTCGATCTTTGGGCGATTATGGATCAGCTGACTCCTGGCGCGCTGGGGTCATTACGGGAGTTCCGCGATCGATATGGAGCCCCGGACGAAGACAACATGGCGGAACTCCACTCTCGCGTGTTCAAGACGCAGACCGGTTTGCCACCGCTAGCCTTTCGACGCCTTAAGGAAACCGTTGCCCGCGACCTTCCCACAAAGTCACGTTTCATGCATCCACGAGCAATGCCACCGCTTCAGGCAGACCGCTATGAGGAGGCTCGTGTCAAGCTCGCAAGTGGCGGCCCTGGCGCTGCGTTGAAGATGCTGCACCATATTCGTTCCGTTTCGGTGCATCCAGCAATTGACGCGCAAGAAGACGCGCAGGAATTTATTGACGCGTCAGGACGACTGGCAGCAACTTTCGACATATTGCGGCGCATCAGGTCGGCGCGTGAGCGAGCGCTGGTCTTCATTGAGAGCCGGCAGATGCAGTTCCGCTTCATGGAACTGGTGCGTGCCGAGTTCGGCTTAGCGCGGGTTGATCTCATCAATGGCGACACGCCCATCCAGAAGCGTCAGGCGATCGTGAACCGTTTTCAGGAGCACCTCACCAAAGATGGCGGATTCGACCTGCTGGTTCTCGGTCCAAAAGCAGCGGGAACCGGTCTTACCCTAACGGCCGCCACCCATGTGATCCACCTGTCTCGCTGGTGGAATCCGGCCGTTGAGGAACAGTGCAACGACCGTGTTCATCGCCTTGGTCAAACCAGACCAATAACAGTCCACGTGCCCATGGCAGTCCATCCAGAATACCGCGAACACTCTTTCGACCTGCTTCTTCAGAGCCTCATGCAGAAGAAACGCAGGCTCGCCAGTTCCGCGCTTTGGCCAATGGGCGATTCCGCGGACGATGCAGCTCATCTCCAGCATATGTTGCGGGAGGAAGGCGGACCAATATCCGGTCGCACTATCGACGACGCCATGGCGGCGATGATGAGACGCGATGGGATTAGCTTGGCTGCACCGAACGCCGAGGGTGCTTGGGAGTATAAATGATCGTTGTGAAAAATCGCCGTAGTCTTAGGCGTCATCTGAGCCGACCTTGGCGCGAAACACTCACATATTCAGTTATCACCAATCCTGCGCACCAGACGAAGTTTGAGGCTAGGCTTGCGCCATGCGCGAAGAATCTCTTCGACCTGCGGCGCAATGAAAGCCCGAGACTCCTCGCGAGTCATCATCTTGGATCCGAGCAACTCATCGTAATCGGTATAGGAATGCCGGATGTGTTTCTGCAATTCGATACCGACTGCCGCTCCCAGCTTTAAGCCTTTCCAGTCTCTTGAGCTAACCCGTGCAGCTATCGTGAGGCACGTCTTCTTCGGACAACCCGGGTGATGGATGCGCATGTGCTGCACCACGGCGTCGAAAGAAAAAGTGTTTGGCGAATTCGGTTTAGGGGAATCGCTATCTGGCATCGACAATCAACCATATTTTTTGAGGAGCGAGGGAGGCACGGACAAAAGAAATTGTCGGCCCGGGGAGATGTCATGTTCACGGAGGTGTCGACTGAAAAATCCGCCTTAGCTTCTGCACCTTTTCGAGCGTGGGCGCCGGATCCGAATCCCAGGAAGCGAGCCTGATCACCTCAAGCCAGAAACGCTCGTTGGGGGTGATCTCGCGGTCCCGATTATCGGCGATCCGCCGCCAGCTCTCGGCGGATTGGTCCTGCTCACCGCTCATTTGCCGAATATCCCGCGAATGGCGGATCGTGCCTTCGAGGTGAGGTTCGGGTTGGAGGGATCCGATGCCCGGCGGATTTCCTCGAGCCACGCCACTTCGTTCTCGGTGCCCAGCGTCCCGAAGATCTGCCTGACGGCAAGCTCGGTGGTGTCGCCGCCGAGCTGTTCGATCGCCAGTTGAAAGAGCATTACCGGATCGCACTCGAGGGAGGTTGCCAGAGCCGACACCCTGTCGAGCGGCAGCTTGGCCGTTCCGGCCTTGATCATCGCGAGCATGTTCGGATTGACGAACCCCGCCTCACTGGCGATGGCGATCTGGGTCTTCTTCGGCCTCAGCTCCAGGATGCGCTTATCAAGATACTTGGCGAGCCTGGTGCCCGCGTAGGGTTTCCCCTGACGGTTGGTCATCGTCGTCTTCCTTCTGAAATCACAGCTTCGATGCGCTACTGATTTCTTTATAGCGACGGCCTGATGGGGATTTCGCGGGATCAGCGCAGGGGATTTGGGGACATTTTAGCCCCATTAGCGCAGGCGTTGCGGTTGATTGAAGGCTACCGAGAACGTAGGAAAACTTCGCTGCGGCGGTGTGGAAGGACACACGGCCAGCAAAGGTCCGAGATGGTGACGAGAAGGCAGCGGCGTAATGGCTCGGTGCGCTAAGCCCATCCACCAGCCGGTTTCGAGCCCGGTCCGCGCCACTGGCTCCATTCGGAATTTTCGAAGCCGCCGCCGCGAAGGCGTTAAAAATCGAACGCCCCGCCCCTTGCTCAGCCAGCGCAGTTGGTGGACTAGAGAAATTGTAATCTTCGTGCTACATATTTGATTAATTTGAAGCACGAAGGTGTCAAGATGCCTACCCCCCATAACCCTCCTGCAGTCGTGCGGCGTGCGCTGCGCAAGCTTGGAGCGGACATTCACGATGCCCGCCGGCGGCGTCGACTGCCGATGGCGGTCGTGGCCGAGCGTGCCTTCACGTCTCGCTCGACACTACAAAGGGTCGAAGCTGGCGACACCAACGTCAGCATCGGCATTTATGCCGGTGTCCTGCAGGCGCTCGGCCTGCTCGACGGTCTCGGCCAGGTAGCCGATATCAACAACGACAGCGTCGGGCGGGCGCTGGCCAGCGCCAACCTGCCCAAGCACGTTCATCTCAAGCGTACAACCGGATCATCCCACGATGGCTGACTTCGAGGTCCATATCGATCTGGACGGTCGCACGCGCCCGATCGGACTGGCGAGGACCAATCGCGTCCGCGGCGCCGAGACCATCCTCTTCGAATACGACGGAGCATGGCTTGAGGATCCCGATCGTTTCTCGCTGGAGCCAGCACTTCAATTGACCCGTGGCGCCTTCGCTCCTCTTGCCGGGCTGGCGACCTTCGGCTCGATCGGCGACTCGGCGCCGGATACCTGGGGTCGCCGGCTCATGCAGCGCGTCCAGCGCCGCCTCGCCGAGCGCGAAGGGCGCGCCGTTCGCACACTCGTGGAAAGCGACTACCTGCTCGGCGTCGCCGACGAGACCCGGCTTGGCGCGCTGCGCTTCCGCTGGGTTGGCGACGAGGTTTTCCAGGCACCGATCCGTGCTGGCGTTCCCGCACTCATTGAGCTTGGCCGTTTGCTTGAAATCACAGAGCGGATTCTCCGCGACGAAGAAACGGATGAGGACCTCCAACTCATCTTCGCCCCCGGCTCCTCCCTCGGCGGCGCGCGTCCGAAGGCGTCGGTCACCGACCAACATGGCCACCTCTCCATAGCGAAATTCCCGAAGGAGATCGACGACTACAGCATGGAGACCTGGGAAGAGATCGCACTGCGACTGGCCGGCCAGGCTGGTATCGCCACGCCTCGGCACGAACTTGTCGACGTCGCCGGCAAGGCGGTCATGCTGTCGCGACGCTTCGACCGCGATGGCACGATCCGCATCCCATTCCTGTCGGCGATGGCAATGATGGGCGCCAAGGATGGCGAGCGCGGCAGCTACCCGGAGATCGTCGATGTTCTTGCGCAGCACGGCGCCCGGGGAAAGACGGACGCTCACGCCCTCTATCGGCGTGTCGTCTTCAACGTTCTGATCTCCAATGTCGATGACCATCTCCGCAATCACGGTTTCCTGTGGCTGGGACGGGCGGGATGGTCTCTTTCGCCAGCATACGATCTCAATCCCGTTCCGACCGATCTCAAGCCACGGATGTTGACGACGAACATCAATCTCGACGAGGGCACCTGTTCGCTCGATTTGCTGGAAGCGGCATCGGAATTTTTCGCGCTCACGCTGCCGCAGGCCCGCGCGATCATCAAAGAAGTCGCAACCGTGACCGCGACCTGGCGCGATACCGCCAAGGCGGCCGGTGCCCGCTCGACCGAGATCAACCGCATGGCCAGCGCCTTCGAGCACGATGATCTCAAGCGGGCGCTGGCACTATGACGGAAACACCCTGCGCAGCCATGAGCCAGCCAGCGCCTATCTCACCAGCGGTGAGGCATAGGGCCCAAACTCCGGCGCCGGATGGCACGGCAGCGTAGCCGGCCGGGTGACACAATGGTTTTACACAGCCATTGATTTCATTGAGGAATTTCTGACGAACAATGGCGCTGTTTTACAGCCAAGCCATTGAAATATCTGGATCACGCCCAGCTTCCCAAGCTGAACGCGCGGGTTCGATTCCCGCTACCCGCTCCAGCAAAACCCTCATACAGGCTCGGCAACCGGCCACATTGTCGTGGCCGGTTCTTAAGGCGTCGAGTGTGGATCAGAGCCAGACGCGCGTGCGCCAGCAGCGGACATGACGCCGGCCGCGGTGCCAGTAGCTGCGGCAGACCCTTCTCCAGCCATGCCGCGGCCGCCGGCGATGATGGTGATGGTGGCCACGGCGATGGGAAACCTGCACGACTTCGGCGCCATCGCCACTTTCGTCGATGAAGGCCTGGTCCGGCTTGTCGAGTTGGTCGAGTATTCCATTGCCGCTGGGAATACCCGCGACAGCCTTGCCAGGCCCGGCCAGGCCGGCAAGCGCCGCCGCCCCGGCAAGCCCGAGCATTCCAGTAAGAAACAACCGGCGTTCCATAGAAAACCTCCCAAACTGGTCACCGGCGTCATTCCCCGGGTCGAAATGGACCCGTTGACGCCGAACGGCTTGAACGCGCGGATCGGATAGCCGTTCCATCGCGCCGGGCGGGATTGTGACAGAAAGGCGCGCCACCGTCACCCGCGATCAGTGACGTCCATCATGCGCCTAACAGAACCGGACGGCCTCGGACGCGCCGAAACCCGGGCTACGCGAGGGCTCCGGGACACAGGGGAATATGATCGGCCGCCTCTTCGGCACCCATCCGGATAATGCCGTGCGAGAGGCCGCCATGCGCATCGATCCACTGCCTGACCCAGTCGGGATATTGCGAGATCAGGTAGTTGGCAGCGACCGCATTCTGCTGTGCGCCGACGCCGTAGGGGAGATGGAAGCCGAAGGATGCGCGCGCGGTGATGCAAAGCTGGTCGGCGGGCAAGGAGAGGTAGAGCGTACAGGCGCTGTCGCATGCGCCCTCGAAACGCACCTGCTCAGCGGCGGCGCGCAGTTCGGCGACATGCAGGGCGAAGACGACGATCTGGCCACCGGGGTTTCCCCGCACCGTCTCCGCGCTGGCGGGCAGCGCCAGCGACACGGCGGCGAGGAACGCAATCGCCCTGGCCAAAAGCTTCAACCCAACCCTTACGGGTCGCAAACTGCTGTCCATCCGACTAGCCTCGCGGTCATCTCGCGACGTCAACGCTAGCACCAGGATGGTTAACAACCGGCAGCCTCGCGAACGCTGAACGCCAAGGTTCGCCCGCTGCCCGGGAGCATCTCAACAGCATGGCTGCCGGAAATTCAAGGTTTTTCTAACCGGCCGGCCCGACGGAGCCCAGGGTGTTGCCGCTCAGCCGTTGGAAGCCGGACGGCGCTATCCCACCTCGCGGAGGATGAAGTCGTGCAGCATCTTGGCGGCTGGCGAAAGCACGCGGTTCTTCACCGTGATCAGGCTGTAGGGCCGGACCTCGATGTCGAACTCCGTCTGGACGACGTCGATCGCGCCGGCGAGACCTTCCGGGCTCTGGATGAATTTGGCGACCTGGATCGAAACCGGCGCGATGGCATCGGACTGGGCGACCATCACCAGGGTGAGCAACAGCGAGCTGGTGTTCAGGATGCGGTCCGGCAAGGCGATGTTCCGATTGAGGAAATTGCTCTCCATCGCCTGGCGCAGGGGAGAGCCGCCGGACTGGAAGACCCAGTCATAGGCCGCTGTCTCTTCCAGCCCCACCGCCTTGCCCCTGGTCAGCGGATGGCCGCGCCGCACGATGAGGCAGGCCTTCTCGACGCCGATGACGCGCGATTCGAACAGGCGCGGATTGAGGTCGTCGGGGATGCGGGCGATGATGAAATCGTGGCGCGTGGCGAGCAGTTCGCGCGCCAGCACGTTCGACGTCTCGACCTGCATCGTGATCTCGATGCGCGGGTAGATGCGGCGGATCTCGCGGATCGCCGGCACCGCAAGCTCGATCGCCGGCGCGGTGACGGCGCCGAGGAAGACCGAGCCGCCCTTGCCAACCTTGAGTTCGGAAATCTCGCGGTCGGCCTCGCGCATCTCGAGCAGGATCGAGCGCGCCCGACGGGCCAGCGCCTTGCCATAGGGCGTGAGCGTGATGCCGCGCGGCAGTCTCTCGCAAAGCTTGACGTCGAGCACAGCCTCCATCTCGGCGATCATGCGCGAGGCGGCCGGTTGCGATATGTTCATGACCTGAGCCGCCGCGCTGACGCGCCCATGGTCGTCGAGGGCGACGATCATGCGCATGTGGCGCAGGCTGAGGCCGCTGCGCAGCAGGGTCTCGCCGTCGCCGGGCAAGCCGCCCTCACCGCCCGTCGCGGCTCCGATGTTCCTCGATGCCACCATCTTCTCCTCCCGCGGCCACGATGCCACACTCCCCTCCCGGAGCGCCAAGGTGACGACACTGAATATACCGAATTTGGTATAGCAACCACCAAAGATCGCATTTGACAGTTATGGCAAAGGGCCACAACGTTAGCGTGTCCTGGGACCTGCCGATCGACGACGATGAAAAATCGCATCGATTTAAACCAGCGCCCGGGACCGTAGGGAGGAATACCGGAGATCGATATTACGGCAGCAGTGCGCTTGCGCTTCTGCACGATTGCGCGGCCCGCGAAACCCCGGGGCGCCGCGTCCATCAACCAGGGAGAGTAGACGTGAAGATCATCAAGACGCTGGCCGCCGTCGCGGCCCTTGGTATCGCCGCCATGACCTATTCGGCTCACGCAGCCGACAAGGGCCTCGTCGGCGTGCTGATGCCGACCAAGACCTCGCAGCGCTGGATCAACGACGGCGACGCCGTCAAGTCGCAGCTCGAGGCGCTGGGCTACACGGTCGACCTGCAGTATGCGCAGGACGACATCCCCAACCAGCTCAGCCAGCTCGAAAACGAGATCACCAAGGGCCCGAAGGCGCTGATCATCGCCTCCATCGACGGCACCACCATGGCCGACGCGCTGCAGAAGGCCAATGACGCCGGTGTCGTCACCATCGCCTATGACCGCCTGATCAAGAAGACCCCGAACGTCGACTACTACACCACCTTCGACAATTTCGGCGTCGGCGTGATCCAGGCCAACTCCCTGGTCAAGGGCCTCAAGGAGCGCTTCCCGAACACCAAGCCGTGGAACGTCGAGCTGTTCGGCGGCTCGCCGGACGACAACAACGCCTTCTTCTTCTACAATGGCGCGATGTCGGTCCTGCAGCCGCTGATAGACAGCGGCGCGATCAAGATCAAGTCCGGCCAGATGGGCATGGACAAGGTCGGCACGCTGCGCTGGCTCGCCGCCACCGCCCAGGCGCGCATGGACAACCTGCTCTCGGCCAACTACTCGGACGGCAGCCGCGTCGATGGCGTCCTGTCGCCCTATGACGGCCTGTCGCGCGGCATCACCGCCTCGCTCCGTGCCGTCGGCTACGGCACCGAAGCCCAGCCCTGGCCGATCGTCACCGGCCAGGATGCCGAGACCGCCTCGGTCAAGCTGATCATCTCGGGCGAGCAGTACTCGACGGTGTTCAAGGATACCCGCGACCTGGCCAAGGCCACGGTGCAGCTGGTCGACAAGGTGCTGTCCGGCGGCAAGCCCGACGGTCTCGACACCAAGACCTACAACAACGACGTCAAGGTCGTTCCCTCGATCCTGCTGACGCCGCATGAGGTCGACAAGTCGAACTACCAGAAGCTGGTCGTCGACTCCGGCTACATCAAGGCTGAAGACCTGAAGTAAGCCAGGTCCGGAATCGGGGTCCCGCGCGATGCGGGGCCCCTTTTCGTCCGCGCGCGCCCCCGGTATTGTTTTGCCTGCTCCGCGGCATCCCGTGCTCTTCCGGCGCGGAGAGACGTGGCAGCGTGTTGATTTCGTGCATGGCCCTTTCCGGATTAGACTCCGGTTCGGGGTGATGCGCCAGGGAGTGAATTCCTGATGACTTCGACGATTTTGGAGATGCGCGACATCACCAAGACGTTCCCCGGCGTGAAAGCCCTGTCGAACGTCAATCTCAGCGTCGAGGAAGGAGAAATCCACGCCATCGTCGGCGAGAACGGCGCCGGCAAGTCGACGCTCATGAAGGTGCTGTCGGGTGTCTATCCCTCGGGCACGTATGATGGCAGCATCATCTTTCGCGGCCAGGAATGCCACTTCAAGGGCATCCATGACAGCGAGCATATCGGCATCGTCATCATCCACCAGGAGCTTGCCCTGGTGCCGATGCTGTCGATCACGGAAAACATCTTCCTCGGCAACGAGAACGCCAGCTACGGCGTCATCGACTGGGACGCCAACGAGAAGCGCACCAGCGCCCTGCTGCAAAAGGTTGGCCTCAAGGAAGACCCCAAGACGCTGATCACCAATATCGGCGTCGGCAAGCAGCAGCTGGTCGAGATCGCCAAGGCGCTCAGCAAGGAAGTGAAGCTGTTGATCCTTGACGAGCCGACCGCGTCGCTCAGCGAGAAGGACAGCCAGGCGCTGCTCGATCTCCTGCTTGAGTTCAAGCGCCAGGGCATGACCTCGATCCTCATCTCGCACAAGCTCAACGAGGTGAACCGGGTCGCCGACAAGGTCACGGTGATCCGCGACGGGCGCACGATCGAGACGCTTCCCCGCAAGGACATCAGCGAGGACCGCATCATCACCTCGATGGTCGGCCGTTCGCTCGACGACCGCTATCCGCCGCGCGAACCGCAGATCGGCGACGTCATCTTCGAGGTCAAGGACTGGTCGGTCTTCCATCCGATCCATGCCGAGCGGCAGGTGATCAAGAATATCAACCTCAATGTGCGTAAGGGCGAGGTGGTTGGCATAGCGGGGCTCATGGGCGCCGGCCGCACCGAATTCGCCATGAGCCTGTTCGGCCGCTCCTATGGCCGGCGCATCAGCGGCGAGGTCCTGCTGAGGGGCAAGCCCCTCGATCTCTCGACGGTGAGCAGGGCGGTGCAGAACCGCATCGCCTATGTCACCGAGGACCGCAAGACCTACGGGCTCAACCTCATCGACCACATCAAGCACAATGTGACGCTGGCCAATCTCGGCGGCGTTTCCAGCGGCGGCGTGATCGACGACATGCGCGAAATGAGCGTGGCGAACGAATACCGCAAGAAGACCAACATCCGCGCTTCCAGCGTCTACCAGCTCACCGGCAACCTTTCGGGCGGCAACCAGCAGAAGGTGGTGCTGTCGAAATGGCTGTTCGCCGATCCCGAAGTCCTGATCCTCGACGAGCCGACGCGCGGCATTGACGTCGGCGCCAAGTACGAAATCTATACAATCATCGCCCGCCTCGCGGCGGAAGGCAAAGCGATCATCGTCATCTCGTCGGAGATGCCGGAGCTGCTCGGCATCTCCGATCGCATCTATGTGATGAACGAGGGCCGCATCGTCGGCGAGATGGCTGCAAGCGACGCAAGCCAGGAAAAAATCATGCGCGCCATCGTCCGGGGAGAAGGAAAAGCATCATGAGCACGGAAAGCGCTCCCGCAGCGCAAAGCGGCGTCGCCGAGGACGTCAAGCAGCGACCGCGCGTCGCCGTCTCGGCGCTGACGACCAACCTGCGCGAATACGGACTGATCATCGCGCTGATCGTCATCATGCTGTTCTTCCAGTACACGACATCGGGAACGCTGTTCAAACCGGTCAACCTCTCGAACCTGGTTCAGCAGAACTCCTTCATCATCGTCATGGCCCTGGGCATGCTGCTGGTCATCGTGGCCGGCTATATCGATCTCAGCGTCGGGTCGGTCGCGGGCTTCATCGGCGCGCTGGCGGCGATGATGATGGTCATCTGGCCGCTCGGCTTTCTCAGCAATCCGCTGGTCGTTTCGATCGTCTGCCTGATCGTCGGCGGCCTGATCGGCGCGGCGCAAGGCTATTGGATCGCCTATCACAAGATACCGAGCTTCATCGTCACGCTGGCGGGCATGCTGATCTTCCGCGGCATCTGCCAGGCGCTGCTTGGCGGCGGCTCCTCGGTCGGTCCGCTGCCGGACAGCTTCAAGGCGTTGAGCTCCGGCTTCATTCCCGACGTCATCGGACCGCTGACGCTCATCCCGCCGACAGTGAACGCCGCTGGCAAGACCATCGTCGGCAGCGGGCTCACGCTGCACATGACAACCGTCGTGCTGGGCCTGATCGCGGTGCTCGCCTATGCCTATTTCGGCTTCCGGACGCGGCGCAAGCGCGAGCGCCACGGCTATGAGGCCGAGCCTTTCGCGCTGTTCGTCATCAAGACGCTGGTGGGCAGCGCATTGGCGCTGTTCCTGGTGTTCCAGTTCGCGAGCTACAGGGGCCTGCCGGTCGTGCTGCTGGTGATGGGCGTGCTGATCTCGCTGTTCGTCTTCGTCACCAAGCGCATGACCATCGGCCGGCGCATCTACGCCATGGGCGGCAACGCCAAGGCCGCGCAGCTCTCGGGCATCAACACCGAGCGGCTGACGCTGCTCGTCTTCATCAACATGGGCGTGCTGTCGGCGCTCGGCGGCCTGATCATCGCGGCGCGCCTCGGCCAGGCCGTGCCAGCGGCGGGTCTGGGCAGCGAGCTCGACGTCATCGCGGCCGTCTTCATCGGCGGCGCCTCTGCGATGGGCGGCGTCGGCCAGGTCATCGGCGCCGTCGTCGGTGGCTTCATCATGGGCGTGATGAACAACGGCATGTCGATCATGGGCGTCAACGTCGACTGGCAGCAGGTCGTCAAGGGCCTGGTGCTGCTCGGCGCCGTGATCTTCGACGTCTACAACAAGAACAAGGCCTGAGGGCGGCCGGGGTTCAGGAGGCATACGGGTTCCAGATCGCGACGCCGCCGGCAACCCGTCGGCGCCAAGAAGTCCCAGCAAGGACCGGGCTCGCGAGCGCAATCCGGACGAAGAGTTTCAACCGTGGCGCGGACTCCTTCGCGCCACGCCGGTCAAGGTTTGCCCGATCGGCGACCAGACCAGGCGAAATGAGAGAGGGTTCAACATGCTGATCTCCCAGATCCTCGACGACGCCGAGACGATCCGCGTCGTTGCCCGCAATGGCGGCAAGACCAGAACCATCAACGGCGCGCGCAGCGTCTATTCGCTGGCGATGGAAGCCGCGCGGACGGGCACTGGCTCGTTCACGGTTGCTACCGTTGAGATATCCACACCGAGTTCGGCAGCTGCGTTCTGGACTGCGAGATCGAAGTTCAGTGACAGGACGTGGCTGACGGCACCTTCGGCCATCAGAGCCACGAGCAGCTTGTAACCGGGATTGGGCTTTGCAAGCCGCATTCGGGCGATTGGGAAGCATTGGACCAGTTCGGCTTGGCTGTTACCGCACAGCTGGAAGACGAGCGTGGCCAATGCAGCCAAATCACTAGGATCTTGGCACTGGTTCGCCTGAAGGCGGCCGTTCAGCACCAGTTGGTGCTCGACATCCCGCGACAGCTCTCCGGCGAGCGGGATACTTGTCGGGGCGCCCCTCGAACAGCCCGCACCGATTACGAGCGCGACCTGCCCGCCGCCGGGGGCGGACAGACTTTGCAGCAGTTCTGCCGGTATTGTGGCCAAGGAAGATCCAGAAAGATGAGGAACGACGACGTCGTAGCGTTGTCCGGCGCGCGGTGCATCCTGAATTTTGCCCGAATGGGGATGGTCGCTATACCGAACACCGCTTGGCGATGTTCGCTGCCTACACCTATGGCCATCGGTGGACGGGAGCGCCATTCCGTTTCGCCTAGTGCGTTCACCCGGCCGGCCAGGGCTATTCTGCTCCGGCGAGTTCTCTCGACATCA
>Ga0066256_1001871_pt1 | contig 25932 bp, 27 predicted proteins | sample ThiBio_1000_biof_FD_87107 | JGI IMG/M metagenome (GOLD analysis project Ga0066256, IMG submission 87107) | Wastewater bioreactor microbial communities from Cape Town, South Africa - Thiocy_expt_1000_biof (version 2) | ecosystem: Engineered > Bioreactor > Thiocyanate-remediating >... | reverse complement strand
GTCTCGATCCAGGCGCGCAACCGCGGCTGCTCGCTGCGCATGTTCTTGACGAGGCCCTGGATGCCCTCGGCAAGGCTCGCCATGGCGGCGGTGGAGCGGTTGCTGCCGCCGCCCTCCTGCGCGAGCTTGAGGATCTGTTCGGCGAGCGCCTGGACGTCGGCGGTGGCGGTGGCGGGCATGTCGGCGGCCGGCTGGAATTCGGAGCCGACATCCGTGACGGAGGAAAGCCAGTTTTCCAGCTCGGTGTAGAAGCGGTTCTGCGCGCGGCCGGCCTGAAGGTCGAGGAAGCCGAGGATGAGCGAGGAGGAAAGGCCGAAGAGCGAGGTCGAGAAGGCCGTGCCCATGCCGGTCAGCGGCGCGGAAAGGCCTTGCTTGAGGGCGGTGAGGATATCGTTCGCCGTGCCGCCGCCGGCATCGAGCGACTGGATGACGGTGCTGATCGAGCCGATCGTGCCGAGCAGGCCCCAGAAGGTGCCGAGCAGGCCGAGGAAGACGAGGAGGCCGATCAGGTAGCGCGACGTGTCGCGAGGGAAGGCGGCCGGCCGATCGCCGCGCGCATCGGCGCAAGTAGAACGGGATCGCGCCCGACCGTCTCGGCGCTTCCGGCCGCGGGGAACGAGTTGAACCAGCGCACCTCCGGCCGCAACGCCAGCACATGGTTGAACACCAGGAGGATGCCGATCAGCAGCACGCCGAGAATGAGGCCGTTGAGACCGGGATTGGAAAGGAACGCCGTCTGCGCCTGGCGGAAGAGGATCGCCGCCACGAAGCCGACGATGATGAGGAAGATCACCATCGTCCAGAAGAAGGCCATGGGGCTCGAGAGTTTGTGCGGGTAGTCGTCCCCGGTCTCGGCCGACCCTCCCCAGCCCGACAGCGCCAGCTTAGCCATGTAGTCGCATCTCCGCTTTCTCGTCGGGGCGGAGACTAGAGGAAGATTGCGCCGAATTGAAGGGGTAAGGCCGCAACAGCGGCGCGGAATGCGCCGCCTGTTTCAAGCGCTTAGCGCGTGGGCACCGGGCGATACAGCACCTCGCGCAGCGCCTTGTGGATATATACGTTGCCGCAGACGACGGTGCCGGTGTCGAACATCGCGGTGCCGCCCTCCAGGTCGCTCGCATAACCGCCGGCCTCGCGAATCAGCAGGATGCCGGCCGCGATGTCCCAGGGCGAGAGATCGCGCTCCCAGAAGCCGTCGAAACGGCCGGCCGCCACATAGGCAAGGTCGAGCGAGGCGGAGCCGAGACGGCGCATGCCGGCCACCTCCCCCATCACATGGCGCAGCTCGATGAGGAACTTGCCGTGGTTGCCCCGGCCGAGATGCGGCACGCCGCAGCCGATGACGGCGTCGGAAAGGTTCTTGCGCGCGGCGACGCGCAGGCGGCGGTCGTTGAGGAAGGCGCCGCCACCGCGCTCGGCGGTGAAGAGCTCGTCCGTCGCCGGGTTCAGCACGACGGCCGCGACGATCTCGCCGTTGCGCTCCAGCGCGATGGAGATGGCGAAGCATGGAATGCCGTGCAGGAAGTTGGTCGTGCCGTCGAGCGGGTCGACGATCCAGCGGTGCGCGCCGTCCGTACCGGTAATCTCCTCGGATTCCTCGCCGAGGAAACCGTAGGTCGGCCGCGCCTTCATCAGTTCCTCACGGATCAGCTTCTCCGCCTTGCGGTCGGCCTGCGAGACGTAGTCGCCGGGGCCCTTGAGCGAGACCTGCAGGTTCTGCACTTCGCCGAAATCGCGGGCGAGCGACTTCCCGGCCTTGAAAGCGGCCTGAACCATGACGTTGAGAAGAGCTGAACGAGCCATGCAACTAGAGTCCTTCGGGAATGTCCGGCGCTTCGGGACGGCAGAAGCCGCGGCGCGGGAAGCGCACCGGGACCGGGATGCGCCTCAAGACCACAAATTCCCCGAAGTTTCAAGCCTTCGCCCCTGCAAGCGATGCAATGCAGGGCATCGCTTCGCGCAACAGGGTAAATTCCGGGGCCTCAGGAACCCGACCGGTACTTGTTCGCCGCATCGATGCCGGCCTTCTGCTGCTGGTCGTTCAACCCGAGATAGAAATCCTCCAGCGACGGGTCGTTCAACCCGGCGCGGCGCGCCAGCACGAACCATTTCGCCGCTTCCACCGGATCGGACCTGGTGCCGATACCGTGGATGTAGAGCTGGGCGAGCTTGCTCTGGGCGACGGCATTGCCGCCTTCGGCCGCCCGCTTCAGCCAGTTGAAGCCGGCCTCGTAGTCGCGCTCGCCGGCCGTGCCGTTCACGAGCCACATGCCGAGGTCGAGCTGGGCGGTGTCGACGCCGGCGCGTGCGGCACGCAGCAGCCATTCGCGTGCCCGCTTCGTCTTCTCCTGCGGCAGGTCGCTCAGGTTCAGATAGATCTGCGACAGCGCGTATTGCGCATCCGCGATGCCCTGCTCGGCGGATTTCTCGTAGTAGGGCAGCGCCTCGCGCAGGCCCTTCTCGCCGGGGGAATCGGCCACCAGGACCTGCGCATAATTGAACTGCGCGGAGGGATTGCCGAGATCGGCCGACTTCTTCATCAGATCGTCGGCCTTCTTGCGGTCCTCCTTGGAGCCCGAGCGCTCCATCAGGAGCACCGCATATTTGAACATGCCGGTCGGATCGCCGCCATTGGCCGCCTGCTGGTACCAGAACATGGCCTGGTCGCGATCCCGCTTGACGCCGAGGCCGCGGTCGAGAATCTCGGCGACGAGCGTCTGGGCCGCCGGATCGCCGAGCTGGGCGCGCGGCAGGGCAAGGTCCATCGCCGTCAGGTAGCGCCCGCGCTGGAACGCGCCATAGGCGTCGTCGACCTTGCCGGCAAAGGGCTTTTCCTCCGGCAGGGCCGGCAGGTCCGCGCCCATGCGGTCGAGCACCGTAAGGCCCGTCGAAGGCCCCTCGGCGGGCTTGTCCCCACCCGCCGGCTTTTCGCCCGCGGTGGCAGGCTTTTCGTCCCCGGCCGCGTCCTTCGCGCCCGCATCCGCAGCGCCTGCCGTGACGGCGGGGCCTTTCCTGGCCGTCTCGGCGCCGGCGGGCACGGCCGCGAGAACGCCCGCGGCGAAAAGCGCCACGGGGGATATACGGCAAGCTTGCAAGAGAACGGCCCTGATCATGAGCGTCTACTATTCCTCAAACCGTGGCGCTTTTTCGTCAAGAAGCGCGTTCACGGCGGCAACGACATGCGGGGCCTGCGCGGGATCGGCGAAGACGGCCTTGTCGAGGGCCACGAACTCCGCGCCCGCCTCGGCGACCGCGAGCGCCGATTGCGGATCGGTGCCGCCGAGCACGATGCAGGGAATCTCCACCATCGAGGCCCACCATTCGGCGAGCGCAAGGTTCTTGGGATGGGCCTCCGGCTTGATGTCGCCGCCGATCTTGCCGAAGAAGATGTAATCCGGCCGCACCTCGCCAATCTCCAGCGCCCTGTGCCGGTCCGTCGCATTGCCGCCGCCGACGATGAGCTTCGGCGTGAATTTCTCCACCGCCTCGCCGAGTTCCTGAAGCCCGCCCGTCACATGGATGCCATCGGCCTTGGCCCTTCCGGCAACGCGCGTATCGCCGGCGACGAGCGCCGCCGCGCCCGCCTGCTGGACGATCGGCACCAGCGCCTCGGCATGCTTCTGGAACTGGCCGTCGTCCAGCCCGTATTGCGGCAGGATCACCGAGGCGACGTCGCCGCCTTTCAGCGCACCCTCCAGCATGGCAGCCCGCGCAGCAAGGTCCTCGCCCTCTGGAAGGATAAGCACAAGGCGGCAGCGGGTTTCAACGTCGGACATGAATGGGCACTTCCCTTGGATTGCGATGGTTCGGGGCTCGTCATAACAGATCAAAGCGGATAGACGGAAGGACGAAGAGGATCAATCGCCTTCCATGCCCATCGACCCCGCCATCTATTATGCGGCCGTCCCCGCCGTTCTCCTCGTCGGCCTCACCAAGGGCGGCATGGGCGAGGCGCTCGCCCTCATGGGCGTGCCGCTGCTGGCCATGGCCGTGCCGCCGGTGCAGGCCGCCGCCATCCTGCTGCCGATCCTCGTGGTGATGGACTGCGTGTCGCTCTACATCTGGCGCAACCACAACGACCGCACGCTGCTGAAGATGATGCTGCCCGGCGCCCTCCTCGGCATCGCCATCGGCTGGGCGACCTCGGCCTATGTGCCGCGCGATGCGCTGCGCCTCATCATCGGCCTCATCACCGTGCTCTTCGTCGCCCGCTATTTCTACAACAGCTGGCGCGCCCGGCACGGCTACGTCATCGCGGCAAAGCCGCACCGGCTTGCACCGGCCGCCTTCCTCGGCACGCTTTCCGGCTATGGCAGCTTCGTCGCCCATGCGGGCGGCGCGCCGTTCCAGGTCTACGGCCTGCCGCTGAAGCTGCCGCCACGCGACTATACCGGGGCAGGCGTGCGCTTCTTCGCCATCCTCAACGCCATCAAGCTCGGCCCCTATTTCGCGCTCGGTCAGCTCGACACGACGAACCTGACGATCTCGGCGACGCTCGTCCCCCTCGCCATCGTGGCGACGGCGTGCGGAGGGTTCATCGTCAAGCGCATGAAGCCCGACGTCTTCTACCCCTTCATGTATGCCATGGCGCTCATCGCCGGCCTCAAGCTCGTCTATGACGGAGCGCTCGCCTTTCTCTGACGCGGTCTTCGGCAGCGCACAAATTGCTTGCCGGCAATGCTGCCTTGCCATAGCTTTCGCCCATGGCGCACCCGGATCCCTTTGCGGCGATTGCCGATCCCCACCGCAGGTTCCTGCTGGAGGAATTGCGGCGCGCGCCGCGCACGGTCAATGAATTGTCCGAAGGCCTGCCGATCAGCCGTCCCGCCGTCTCGCAGCACCTGAAGGCCCTGCTCGATTGCAATCTCGTCAGTGTGCGGGCCGAAGGCACCCGCCGCATCTACGCGATCAATGCCAGGGGCTTCGACAGGCTCAATCTCTGGCTCGACCAGTTCTGGTCGTAGGAGCCGACCCGTCCCATCCTGAAACAGAACGCCCCGGCGTGCCGTTGCGGCAGGCCAGGGCGTCAGACATCCATCATTGCGTTTCTCGGGGCGGTTTCGCGAAATGGGCTCCTACCCTGGTCCTCCCATGCAGACCGTCTGTTTCGCGACCCTCACCCTCGCTATGGCATTGGAAAAATCCCTGTCTTTTCAGTGTGCCGTGGAGCGAAGACGCTCGATCTCATCCTTGATGCGCAGCTTGCGACGCTTGAGATCCGCAATCGCCTGATCCTCCGCGGAGGGGCGATTCATTGCAGCATGGAGCTCTTCTTCGAGAGCGAAATGCTTCTTTTCGAGCGTGGCCAGATGTGCCTCAATCGACATGTGACAGTTCCTTCCTTTTGCTTGCACCCGGTCACTTTCATGCCGGGTGGTCCAGGTTGCAACAGAACCAGTGTGCCATGTCATTTTTCATTTGTCGAAGGCGAAAACGTGGCAAGGGATAACTTCCCGTTACCAGGGCTTTCGTGGTAGGAGCAGCCTTTGTAGAGACTGGAAGAGGCGGTCGGGCCGCCTCTCCGCCGAGGGGGACGAATAGCATGGCAGACCAGGAACAAGCTGGCTTGCCGTCGCACGGTTGCGCCAGGAGCACGAAGACTACGATGCCGCGATCAACGCCATGATCCAGACCGGCTGCGAAGCCCTCAGAATTCAGCGCATGAAGAAGAAGAAGCTTATCCTCAAGGACAAGATTTCCAAGCTGGAAGATCAGATCATTCCCGACATCATCGCCTGAACGGACGAGACGCCTTGGACACCACAGAAACGCCCCCCGTCGCCATCATCATGGGAAGCCAGTCCGACTGGGAGACGATGAAGAACGCCGCCGACACGCTCGATGCGCTCGGCGTCGACTACGAGGCCCGCATCATTTCGGCGCACCGCACGCCCGACCGGCTGTACAGCTTCGCCCGCGGCGCCAAGGCCGAAGGCTTCAAGGTCATCGTCGCCGGAGCGGGCGGGGCGGCCCACCTGCCCGGCATGGCGGCCGCGATGACGCCGCTCCCGGTCTTCGGCGTTCCGGTCCAGTCCAAGGCGCTGTCCGGCCAGGACAGCCTGCTTTCCATCGTGCAGATGCCCGCCGGCATCCCCGTCGGCACGCTCGCCATCGGCAAGGCTGGCGCGGTGAACGCAGCGCTGCTCGCCGCCGCCGTGCTGGCCCTCAGCGATCCGGAACTCGCCCACCGCCTCGACGAATGGCGGGAGAACCAGTCCCACGCCGTCGCCGAATATCCCGTGGACGGCCCGCTATGAGCGTGCGCACGATCGGCATCATCGGCGGCGGCCAGCTCGGCCGCATGCTCGCCATGGCGGCCGCCCGCCTCAACCTGCGCACCGTCATCCTCGAGCCGCAGCCCGATTGCCCGGCCGCCCAGCTCGCCAATGCGCAGATCGTCGCGGCCTATGACGACCCGGATGCGCTCGCCGAGCTCGCCCGCCTCTGCGACATCGTGACCTACGAATTCGAGAACGTGCCGGTCGCCGCTGCCGAGGCGCTGGCCGAGGCCGTCCCGGTCTTCCCGCCGCCGCGCGCGCTGGAGGTCTCGCAGGACCGTCTGGTGGAGAAAAGCTTCATCCGCGACTGCGGCATCCGCACCGCCGATTTCGCCGCCGTCGACAGCCAGGCCGACCTCGAAGCCGCGCTCGACCGCTTCGGCGGCGTCGGCGTCCTGAAGACGCGCCGGCTCGGCTATGACGGCAAGGGCCAGCGCCTGTTCCGCTCGCCGGCCGAAAGCCGCGACGGCGCCTTCGAGGCGCTCGGCGGCGTGCCGCTGATCCTGGAGAGCCTCGTTCCCTTCGAGCGGGAAATCTCGATCATCGCCGCCCGCGACCGCGATGGCACGATCGCCTGCTACGACCCGGCGGAGAACGTCCACCGCAACGGCATCCTCCACACCTCGACCCTGCCGGCCCGCGTCAACGAGGCGTCGGCCGACCAGGCCCGCAGGGCCGCGCGGGCGATCCTGGACAGTCTCGGCTATGTCGGCGTCATCGGCGTCGAGTTCTTCGTGTTGCCTGACGGCGGGCTCGTCGCCAACGAGATCGCGCCGCGTGTCCACAATTCCGGCCACTGGACGGAGGCGGCCTGCGTGATCTCGCAGTTCGAGCAGCATGTCCGCGCCGTCGCCGGCCACCCGCTCGGCGATCCCCGCCGCCATTCGGACTGCGTGATGCAGAACCTGATCGGCGACGACATCGACGACGTTCCCGCCTGGCTGGCAAGGCCCGACGTGCTCGTCCATCTCTACGGCAAGGCGGAGGCCCGCCCCGGCCGCAAGATGGGGCATGTGACGCAGATCCTCGGCTGAAAAGTCACGCCGGGGGCTGGAAAACCGGCATAGTCGCGCGGAAAACCCGCCCGCCACGGTTGACAGCGCAAATGTCACGGGTTACATGCCTGCCAACCTGAAAGCGCGCCCGAAACGGCGCGTTTTTGATTGAGGAAATCCGGCGAACTCGAGTCGCCCTGCAATACGCGGATCAGAAAAATGAAGATCAAGAATTCGCTCAAGTCGCTCAAGGCTCGTCACCGCGAGAACCGCCTTGTTCGCCGCAAGGGCCGTGTCTACATCATCAACAAGCAGAACCCGCGCTTCAAGGCTCGTCAGGGCTGACCAGGCGTCGTGGTCGCCTTTCCGCCAGGCGGGAAGCGGTGATCGACAAATATTCGTTTGAAGTTGCGCCATGGCGGTTTACCATAACCGCCATGCGCTTTTTCATGCTTTCAGCACTCTGCCTTGCCTTCCCCCTCGTCGCCGTCGCGCCGGCCGCTGCCCATGCGCAGCAGGCAGACAAGGCCTCCCTCGACACCTCCGCCACGCCCACGCAGGCACAGCGGCTCGACAAGCTCTTCGATACGCTTAAGCGCGAGGGCAATCCGGGCGTCGCCAAGGGCATCGCCGACCAGATCCGCCGGGAATGGCAGGATTCCGGCAGCGCCACCGTCAATCTCCTGATCCAGTGGGCCGACAAGGCCATGACCGAGGACAAGAACGTCGCGGCGCTCGACTACCTGGACGAGGCGATTCGCCTGAAGCCCGATTATGTCGAAGCCTGGAACCGCCGCGCGACCCTGCATTTCAAGATGGGCAACTACCGCAAGTCGATGTCCGACATAAACCAGGTGCTCGCGATCGAGCCCCGGCATTTCGGCGCGCTGGCCGGCATGGCCGCCATCATGTCCCAGACCGGCCGCGACGAGATGGCGCTGAAAGCCTGGGAAAAGTTCCTCGACATCTACCCGACCGAGCGGCAGGCCCAGAAGGAGCTCGGCGAGCTCGCGGAAAAGCTCACCGGCCAGCGCACCTGACATGCCGCTCCCCGGAATCGAAAAGGCGGGCCAAAGCCCGCCTCTCAGACATCCTGAAGGGATCGCCGCTCAGACGCCGCTGACGCCGTCCGCGGCGATATAGGCGATGCGCAGCATGTTCGTCGCGCCGGGCGTGCCGAGCGGAACGCCGGCCGAGATGATGATGCGGTCGCCCGGCTTGCCGAATTCCTCGCTGACGACGATGCGGCAGGCGCGGTTCACCATGTCGTCGAGGTCCGTCGCATCGCCCGTGACGACGCAGTGCAGGCCCCACACGACCGACAGGCGGCGTGCCGTCTCGATGACCGGCGAGAGCGCCAGGACGGGCACGTCCGGCCGCTCGCGGGCCGTGCGCAGGCCCGTCGCGCCTGACGAGGTGTAACAGACGATGGCCGACAGCTTCAGCGTCTCGGCGATCTGGCGGGCGGCCAGCGAGATCGCATCGGCACCGGTCGCTTCCGGCGTCGAGCGCTGGGCGTAGATGATGCCGGGATAGTGCGGGTCGCGCTCGACCGTGCTGGCGATCGACGCCATGGTGGAGACGGCCTCGACCGGATAGGCGCCGGAAGCCGATTCGGCCGAAAGCATGACGGCGTCCGCGCCCTCGAAGACGGCGGTCGCGACGTCGGAGACTTCCGCGCGCGTCGGCACCGGCGCCGAGATCATCGATTCCAGCATCTGCGTGGCGACGACCACCGGCTTGCCGGCGCGGCGGCAGGCGCGGATGAGTTGCTTCTGGATGCCGGGAACGGCTTCCAGCGGCATTTCCACGCCGAGGTCGCCGCGGGCGACCATCAGGGCGTCGGAAAGCTCGATGATCTCGTCGATGCGCTCGACGGCCTGGGGCTTTTCGATCTTCGACATCAGGCCGACGCGGCCGCGCGCGACCTTGCGCACCTCGGCAAGGTCTTCCGGGCGCTGGATGAAGGAAAGCGCCACCCAGTCGACGCTGCCGGTCGCCAGCACCGCATCGAGGTCGACGCGGTCCTTCTCCGTCAGCGCGCCGACGCCGAGCAGCGTGTCGGGCAGGCTGACGCCCTTGCGGTCGGAGATCTTGGTGCCGGAGACGACGGTACAGACGATCGACTTGCCGTCGGCGCTCTCGGCGCGCAAATGCAGCTTGCCGTCGTCGATCAGCAGGCGATGGCCGGGCTTGACCGCTTCCAGGATTTCCGGATGCGGCAGGAACACGCGGGTGTTGTCGCCGGGCACGTCCTTGTTGTCGAGCGTGAAGGTCTGGCCGGGCTTCAGCTCTTCCGAGCCGTTGGCGAACTTGCCGACGCGCAGCTTCGGCCCCTGCAGGTCGGCGAGGATGCCGATCGGCCGGCCACAGCGGGCCTCGACGGCGCGGATGCGGCTGATCAGCGTGCGCATCACGTCGTGGCTGGCATGGCTCATGTTGATGCGGAACAGGTCTGCTCCCGCCTCGTGCAGCTTCTGGATCATCTGCTCGTCAGACGATGCCGGTCCGAGCGTGGCGAGGATTTTGACTTTTCTGTTCCGTCTCATCAGTTCTGGCTTTCCTGCGTCCCTGGCGTGTCGGAAAGCTGTACCATCCAGCTTCCCTGCCGCCCCGTGTCGTATTCCTTGAAGCCCATGCGCTGGAAGCCGCGCGCGAAGCAGTCCTGCACGCCGGTCACCTTGAACTCGTTCTCGGCGACGCACATGTTGACGTCGCCGGTCCAGCGGCCGCCGCGCGCGGCGTCTTCGGCATAGAGATAGTAGTAGCGCGACTGCAGCTCGCCCTCGATCAGCGTGGCGCAGGTCGTGGCGGGCACCTGCCACCAGCCTTCGCTGATCCAGCCTTCCTTGGCACGGTAGCCGATGGCGACCCCGACGAGGTTCTGCGTGCCGTTGCAGACTCGGAAATCGGCCCTCGCCTCATCCGGTACGGAAAGGGCGAAGAAACCCGCGAAGAGGAAAAGGCCGGCCTGGAGAAGACCGCTGGCTTTCGAAAGGAACGGGTTATGGCTCTTGGCTCTCACGGCTTCCAATGGAACTCCGTTGATTTGAATATGCGCTTTCTTGCGACGACGGGGCATGAATGTCAACGCAACACTAATCGATTACAATTTCACGACAGGAGAAGGAATCTTTCCTGAAAGGCGAGAGGCTGCGCTTGCGGCTCCCATCGCCCCATGCGATCAGTCCGCATGAGCGGCGCAATTCGGCAAAAGGCATGCAGGATCACTCTCCCTTCGAAATCATTGACGGCGACCTCGGCCTCGGGCTCGTCATCCTGGCGGACCACGCCACCAATCTGCTGCCCGGGCGCTACAAGCGCCTCGGCCTGCCGGAAAGCGCCTTCGAGCGCCACATCGCCTACGACATCGGCGTCGAGGGCGTGGTGCGCGGGCTGGCCGCCCGGCTGAACGCGCCGGCCGTCATGAGCCGCTTTTCCCGCCTCCTCATCGACCCCAACCGCGGCGAGGACGACCCGACGCTCATCATGCGCATTTCCGACGGCGCGATCGTTCCAGGCAACCATCCGATCACGCCCGAAGAATGGCAATACCGGCTGGAGACATTCCACCGCCCCTACCACGATGCCGTCTCCCGCACGATCGGAGCGGCCGCGCAGAGGACCGGCCGGGCGCCGCTGGTCCTTTCGATGCATTCCTTCACGCCGGCCTGGAAAGGCGTGCCGCGTCCCTGGCAGGTGACGGTGCTGTGGGACAGCGACCCTCGCGCCGTGCATCCGCTTCTCGCCGCCCTTCGCGCACCCGGCGACGTCGCCGTCGGCGACAACGAACCCTATGACGGGGCGCTGCGCGGCGACACCATGTTCCGCCATTGCATGAAGCCCGGCATTCCCCACGCGCTCATAGAGATCCGCCAGGACGAGATCGGCGAGGCGGCCGGCATCGCCCGCTGGGTCGACAGGCTGGCGCCGATCTTCGCATGGTTGAATGCGCACGAGGCCCTGCACACATACGAGATCCACCCTTCCCGCACCGGACCCTATTGAGACCGAGACGATGACCGACCTCAGCAAGGAACAGCAGACCGAATTCGAGGCGGCCGCCTTCCGCCGCCTCGTCAAGCACCTGCGCGAGCGCACCGACGTGCAGAACATCGACATGATGAACCTCGCCGGCTTCTGCCGGAACTGCCTGTCGAACTGGTATCGCGAGGCGGCGAACGAGGCGGGCGTCCCGCTCGACAAGGACGCCTCCCGGAGGATCGTCTACGGCATGCCCTATGAGGAATGGCGCGCGCGCTACCAGCGCGAGGCGAGCGACGCGCAGAAGGCCGCCTTCGAGGTCAACCGCCCCCGGGAGTGACGCTCGCCGCATGGGAAAATCCTGAAGGAACGCGTGATAGGTCTTGATCTTGCCGGAAGTTCGCGGCAAGTCACGGCACCTTCGAATTTCTGAAAAGCCCCATCCAAGGAGAAGACCATGTCGGATGCCCACGGCGTCGCACGCGACCAGCTTCGCGCGTTCATCGAGCGGATCGAGCGCCTCGAGGAAGAAAAGAAAACCATCGCCGATGACATCAAGGACGTCTACGGCGAAGCCAAGGGAACCGGCTTCGACACCAAGATCCTGCGCAAGGTCATCCAGATCCGCAAGCAGGACAAGGACGAGCGCATGGAGCAGGAAGCGATCCTCGACACCTATCTCCAGGCCCTCGGCATGATCGAGCTGCCGCCGGACGCCGAATAGGCCTGCGCAGCCCGCAACGAAAAAGCCCGCCGGAGCGATCCGGCGGGCTTTTTGCTGGCACATGGAAAAGCGGTCAGTTCGCGGCGCTCTCGAACTTGCGCACTTCCATGAAATTCACCGCCGTTCCGCTGAAGCGGCCGGCATCGATCGACTTGCCCTCCGGCTGGAAGCCGGCGAGGTAGACCGTCGTCGGCGCGGAACGCAATGTGCGGCTGACGAAGCGCGGCGCCTTGACGGGCTTGGAGAGCGTCGCGACGCGCTCCTGGTCCAGCGCCCACTGCGAGAGGATCTTCTGCGACAGCTTCGGTTCGGTGCGGATCGCGCCGCGGCTTGCCGCATCGGCGTCCTTCTTCTTCGGACGGCCGCCCTTGGTGGGCGTCTCCTCCAGCGCCCGCGCACCGCCGCCGTCGGACGGCATGAGCGCCACCATTTCGACCGGAACGCCTTCGCCGCCACCCGTCGTCGGCTCGGCGAGAGCCGCAAGGCCGGATCGGTCTGCGCCGGTCGGCAGGGCGACATCGGCCTCCGCGGCCGCCATCAGCGCCGTCTGCGTCTTGTCGAGCTCGACCTGCGGGCGCAGGCCCGGCACCGGAACCATGGCGAGTTCCTCGCTGTCCTCGACAGCGGCTTCCGCCATCATGGCGTCGCCGGGCTGGGTGCGGGCACCCAGCATGACGGGAAGCGGGATCTTGTAGGCCGCAAGGTCTTCGAATTCAGGCTTCTGCTCGGTCGTGGCCGCCTCGAGGGCCGCGACGGCGCCGTTCGCCTGCGGCGCGACGAGGGCCAGTTCTCCGGTCTCGGCGGCCTTGAAGGCGGGGCGGTTTCCCGGAACGGGTGCGTTGAAGGCCAGTTCCGATTCGGCTTCGGCGGCGGCCGGCCTGGTATCCTGCGCGGCCCTTGCCGGCGCGCGGGCGGAACCGCCCTCGTCGAAGTCGTCCGCGATCACGGCATTGCTCGCGATCATTTCGGGTTCTTCATCCTCGTCGCCGCCTCCGCCGAAGAGTGCGGCAAGGAAGCCGCCCTTGCGCTTGGACGAAGAGGCCGACGGATTCGATCCGCCGCCGGCGACCTGGATGGCATTCGCGCCGACGCGGCGCTTGTAGTCCGCGACCGCCTGCTGATAGCCGGGCAGCGGCTTGCCGTCCGCCGGGACGTGCATCGTCTTGCCGTCGGGGAAGAGGCTCACGAGTTCCTGGCGGCTCATGCGCGGCCAGGCGCGCACGCCGCCGACGTCGAGATGGACGAAGGGCGAGCCGGAGGTCGGATAGTAGCCGACGCCGCCGACCTGGAATTTCATGGCGGTGGCGCGCAGCGTCGCCAGCTTCACGCCGGGAATGTAGAAGTCCATCGCCTTGCCGAGCATGTGCTGGCTCTTCTTGGCAACGCCCTTGGAGCGCGAGCGCAGCATGCCGTTGGTGGCCGGCGAGCGATAGGCGGAGACGACATTGATGTAACCGGAGGCACCGACCTTCTGGTAGACTTCCCAGACGAGGTCGAAGAGGCGGGGATCCATCTTCGTCGGTTCGCTGCGACGCCAGTCGCGCAGGAACTCGTTGAGCTGCTTCAGGCCGCGCTGGTCGTAGCGGCCGTTGCGCTTGAAGGTGATCTCGGCCTTTTCCTTGGTATGGATGAAATAGAGCTTGAGCGTGCGGTTGCCGCTCTCGGCCTGGACGGTCGCGGGAATGGCTGCGGGCAGGATGAGGGCAGCAGAGAGCACGGCCGTGGTCAGGGCCTTGGGCAGCTTTTGCAACACTGTCTTGCAGAGGCTGCTCAGGGAGGTCCCCGGGCGCTTCATCGATGCGAACAAATTTGCCAACTCTTTCCCCGTCCGAAGGACAACGAACGTCCGTTGTCCCAGATGACTGCCAATTGCGGTGAGAGCATGGCAAATCCGCCACACTCTTCCCCGCGCACCCGTTATAGTGAACAATCCACTAACAGGGAATAAACGGCAATCGAGAAATCCCGGATGGCCGGGATTCCCGGGGTTTTACGCAGCTTCCTTCATCGGATTATCAGGATCGATGCCATAATCCTTCAATTTGCGGTAGAGAGTCGAGCGCCCGATGCCCAGTTTGCGGGCGACCTGGCTCATCTGCCCATGATAGAATTTCAGGGCAAAACGGATCAGTTCCTCTTCCACATCGGCCAGTTTGCGCACATGACCGCCCCTGTCGACGCTGGAGATGGCGTTATCCGCCGCGGCGGCCTCGACTGATTCGCCCGGCCGGAAATCCGGATAGACGCTGGGAAGGCGCGTTTCGGCCGCCGGCTCCTGCGCGGGCAGGCCAGAGGCCTCCCAGGTCGCCGCGCCGCCTTCCGCAAGCCCGTGGCCGGGAACCTGCGCGGCGATCTGCGGGAAGTCGGCGGCGGTCAGTTCCGCCCCTTCCGACAGCACCACCGCCCGGAAGATCGCGTTTTCGAGCTGGCGGATATTGCCCGGCCAGTCATAGGCCGTCAGAAGCGCCATCGCACCGGCCGAGACGCCGAGCGGGCGGGCCAGCTTCTGCTCCCCGGCGAAGCGCTGCACGAAGGCGCGCACGAGGACCGGAATGTCCTCCTTGCGCTTGCGCAGCGCCGGGATGGTGATCGGGAAGACGTTGAGGCGGTAGTAGAGGTCCTCGCGGAAGCGCCCGCCCTTGATCTCGTCCTCGAGGACGCGGTTCGTCGCGGCGACGACGCGGATGTCGACCTTCTCGGGCTTGCTGTCGCCGACGCGGAAGACGACGCGCTCCTGCAGCGCGCGGAGCAGCTTCACCTGGAGGTTGAGCGGCAGCTCTCCGATCTCGTCGAGGAAGAGCGTGCCCTTGTCGGCCGCCTGGAACTTGCCGGGACGCGATGCGATCGCGCCGGTGAACGCGCCCTTCACATGGCCGAAGAGCTCGCTCTCGATCAGGTTCTCGGGGATCGCGCCGCAGTTGATGACGATGAACGGGCCCTGCGCGCGGTTCGAGCGGCGATGCAGCTCACGGGCGATGAGCTCCTTGCCGGTGCCCGTCTCGCCGGTGATGAGGACGGAGATGTCCGTCGTCGCGACCTTCTGGAGCTTCCGGAAGACCTCCATCATCGACGGACACACGCCGATGATCTCGCCGAAGCGCTTGTCCTTCAGCTCGGCGGCGAGCTTCTCCTTGTCGGCCCGGAGGGCGCTGAGGAGCATCGCGTTCTGGAGGATGAGCGACGCCTGCCCGGCGAAGATGCTCAGCAGGTCGAGCTGCGACTTCTGGAAGAGCCCCTTCACGCGGTCGTTGCCGACGTAGAGCGCGCCGGTGACGTGACCCTGCGAGACGAGGGGTGCGCACATGACGCTCGAGAGCCGAAGCGCCACGACGCTCTCGCTGGTACGGAAGGTGTCGTCGGAGAGCGCGTCGGAGACGATGACCGGGCGGCCGGAGTCGAGGACACGACGCACGATGCTGTCGGAGATCGCGCCCGTCGTATCGGTGATCGCCTCGCGATTGACCTGGCGGGACGCGCGGATGACGGGCTTGCCGCCCTGGCCCGAGGCGCTTCCGTCGGAGCCGTAGGCCTCGTCGAGGAGGAGGACGAGCCCCTTCTCTGCGCCGGTGACGTCGATCACGGCGTCGAGCATCGCCTCGAGCAGCTCGTCGAGGTTCTTCAACGTCATCAGCTTTTCGCTGAACTCGTGGAGCTTCCGCACGGCGGCGAGCTGGACGCTGCCTTCCGTGGACTGCTGGGCGGATGCCGCCGACGACGGCGTCGCCCGCGCGGCAGAGCCCGGCTCGTCGAAGATGCTGAACTGAAGCTCGGCGTCACCGAGCGTCAGGCGATCGCCGTGGACGAGGCGAGCGCGGCGCTTCTTCTTGCCGTTGATGAGGATCTCGCCGCTCTTCTCGACCTCCTCGAGGTTGAAGTCGCGGCCGTCGAAGAGCACCTGGGCGTGCGTCTCGCCGATGCCTTGCGTCGCGATCGCCACGTCGTTTCCGAGGGCGCGGCCGATCGTCGAGACGGGCTTGTAGAGCACGTACGTGCGCGGAGAGCCCTGCGGCGGGAACCACTTGAGGATGGGCATGCGAGTCGAGACCGGAGCCTGCGGCTGAAGAGCGCCTGAAGAGCGAACCTTCAGCCAGAGTGCCTATAGCCAGAGGTGAGTAGTGAGCCTTCAGCCAGAGGGCCTTCGGCCGAGAGCCAAGAAGCGAGACGAAAGCCTTCAGCCAGAACGAGCGTTCCTGTCGGGAGTCACCCCACTGGTCGCTTCGGGGGGAAGAGTATCGCAAAAGCAGAACACCGTCGCCGGGATCGACGAGGTGGCCACGGTGAAGCGGGTCTGTGTAGAATGGCTCACGCAGCGCAGGTTCGGCCGTCCGGGCCGGACCTTCACCCGGCTTTCGAGCCGAACATTGCGGAGGTGGTCTCGATGCGTAGGTTCGTCATGCTCTTCACGATCGGTGCTGCTTTCGCCGCGCTTGGAGCGGTGGCGTGTGGGGATGGGAACAAGCCGCCGCCGCTGACGCCCGACACCGAGCATCAGGTGCCTGCCGAGGGCGCCGAGGCCGGCGCGCCCGAGACTCCGCCCGCGAACTGAAGTCGACGGCGCATCGAGCGCGAGCGCCGCTCCTCTTCGAGGGAGCGGCGCGTCGCAGCTCGTCTGCGCCGTGGTCGCGCGGTCAGCCGTGTCGCGCCCATCGATCGGCGTTCGTCGCGAACGTCGACTCGAGGCGCGCGCTCGTGCCAGCCGTGTTCGGGTGGGGCAGACTCGTGGCTGCAGACGAGAGGCCTGAAGCCTCTCGCCTGAAGCCACATGCCATCCGCCCGACTTCGGCGAACGGCGCGTCGGAGCTCAGAAGGTCCCGATCGCGGTCACCATCGCGCCCGGCGGCGGTGCGTTGAGGCGCGGGTCGGGGCCAACCATGTTCGTGATGCTCCGGCTCGAGGCGGTCGTCTGGACCGTCGGCGGCGTGAGCGCCGGGATGGGAGTGACGGCGACGTTGAACGGTGGCTCCCATTCGCCGTGCGTCGGGGTCGAGCCGTCGTCGTCCTTCATGTTCCAGGTGAGCGCCCCGGCGAGGGCCGTGCCCGCAAGGCCGCCGATCGAAGGGCCGATGAGGCCGCGCTTCACGACCGGGTTGTCGACGAACAGATAGAAGGGAAACACGAGGCTGCCGGCGAGCGCGCCGATGCCGTAGCCGAGCCACATGTACTTCTGCGAGTTGTACGACGGCGTGTGGAGGATGCTGATCGCGCCGCCGCCGACGATGCCGACGTTGTAGCCGATCAGGCCGGCGACGCTCGAGCCGTCCTTCCAGTCGGCGTGCCGGCCCTGGACCGCGATCCCGAACATCGAGCCGCTGAGCGCGCCCCACGCCGCGCCGCTGCCGATGAACGTCATGCTGCGCGGATCGGGGCGGAACCACTCGCCGAAGGCCCACCCGCCGACGCCGCCAGCCGTCGCCATGAGCCAGGTGACCGTGGTCTGCGTTCGGAATGACCAGTCGCGGTTGTCGTCGCGCGTGTACTGCCACTGCGTGCCCGCGATCGCGATTCCTTCGACGGCGCCGAGCGCGAGGCCGGTCGAGGTCGCGGCGGGGACGCCGCGATGGAGTGGACCTGCTTGGCTGTCCCAGAGCCACACGCCGACGGGCGCGGCGACTCCGAGCGTGAGCGGGAGGAGGACGGCCGGCCCCGGGTCGTCGATCTTGAAGACGGCGTCGAGCCAGATGCCGGTGCCGACCCCGTAGAGCGCGCTCGTGACGTAGAGCGGGATCATTTCGCCCTGGCTCCGCGTGTTCGAGACCGCGGGCGCGGGCTGCGGCTGCGGGTAGGGCTGGTAGGGCTGCTGCGGGTAGGGCTGGTAGGGCTGCTGCGGATAAGGCTGCTGCTGCGGATAAGGCTGCTGCTGCGGATAGGGCTGCTGCTGCGGATAAGGCTGCTGCTGCGGATAAGGCTGCTGCTGCGGATAAGGCTGCTGCTGCGGGTACGGCTGCGGCGGATAGGGCTGCTGGGCAGCCGCATCGGACGCACCGAGCGCGACCGCGGTCAGGACGGCCGAAAGGACGAATGTAGAGGAGAGGAAGGAGGAGAAGCGGGATCCGCGCATGAGCCTCGCCGGAGGGTAGTGGATGAGCGCCTTCCGGTCGAGGTCGGTCCCTGGTGAGCCGAGTCCTGCGACTCTCAGGTGGGAGTGGCGGCGCGAAGGCCGGGCATGCTCTCGAACTCTGCAGTGAGCTCACGGCCCATCAGGTCCTTCACGGCGTCGAGCGCGGGCTTGTCCTCGTAGAGGACGCGGTATGTCTCGGTGATGATCGGGAGCTCGACGCCGAGCTTGTTACCGAGGTCGAACGCGCTCTTCGCGGTCTTCACGCCCTCGGCGACATGGCCGAGCCCGGCGAGGATGTCGGCGAGCTTGCGTCCCTTGCCGAGCTCGAGGCCGACGGTGCGGTTGCGCGAGAGCTCTCCGCAGCAGGTCAGGACGAGGTCTCCCATGCCTGCCAGGCCCGCGAGCGTGATCGCCTCGCCGCCGCGTGCGAGCGAGAGCTTCACCATCTCGGAGAGGCCGCGCGTGATCAGCATGGCGCGGGTGTTGTGGCCGAAGCCGAGGCCGTCGGCGGCGCCAGCCGCGATCGCGATCACGTTCTTGATCGCGCCACCGCACTCGACGCCCGGGATATCCTTGCTGGCGTACGTGCGCATGTAGGATGCATGGAAGCGGCGCATCACGTGGTCGCGCACGCGCTCCTCCTCGGACGCGATGACGACGCCCGTGGGCAGGCCGGCGGCGAGCTCCTTCGCGAAGGACGGGCCGCTGAGGAAGGCGAAGTGCCGGTGGGTCTCGCCCGGGAGCTCGGCCGCGAGGATCTCGTCGATGAACGTGAGGGAGTCGTTCTCGATCCCCTTGGTCGCGCTGACGATGGGCGCTTCCTTGGGCACCTTGCGCGCGACGAGCTGCGCGACCTCGCGCGTGGCGTGGCTCGGCGCGACGAACACGACCATCGATGCGCCGTGGAGCGCCTCCTCGGGATCGACCGTGGCCGACAGGGTGGCCGGTAGCTTCGCGCTGGGAAGGTAGCGCCCGTTGAGGTGCTCCTCGTTGATCTGAGCCACGAGGTCTGCCCGCCGGCAGTACATCGCGACCGGATCGCCCTTCTCTGCCAGGACCTTCGCGAGCGCCGTTCCCCACGCGCCCGCCCCGAGGACCGCAACCTTTCGCTCCACCGCTGCGCTCGTCATTCCGTCAGGATATCGCGATCGGCCCGAGCATCGACATCCACGGCGATTTCCTCGCGCCGGGGGGGCGGGGACAGCCGACCTGTTCGGTCGACTCAGGTGCACGCTCCTTGTGGTAGCCTCCGGGGGCTTTGCAGAAGACTTCCGGTGCTTTGCTCGCCGTCGTCGCGCTGGCTGCGTCGTCGGCTCTGACCCAGGGCTGCAATCCCGCGTGTCGGTTCCGCGGGACGATCAACCAGCCCGAGAACCTCACCATGCGTCGCTCGATGCTCCGCAAGGCGATGGGCGACTTCTGCCAGCAGATGAAGACGCGGAACGCCCCGCTGAAGCTCTCCGCGGACTCGCCGGTGATCGGGCGCTTCTATCCGAACCAGTGCACCACGACCGAAGGTGATCTCCTCAACGTGACGTTCAGCGGCTACGGCTACGCCTGGACGAACGTGACGAAGAAGACGACCTTCGACTGCGATATCTACGCGTATTTCCGGCCGGCGCGCATCGACAACACGAACTTCCAGACCCATCGGATCGAGAGCCAGATGGCTTCGATGTTCGCGGGCATGTCCTCGCTCGGGAACGACTTCGGAAAGCAGACGCTCTCGACGAAGCTCCGTGATGGGTTCACGGTCATCGCCCGGGACGGGAGCGAGGCGAACGTCGGCTTCGCGCTCGGGATCGTCCCGGTCGGGAAGAAGCCTTTCCACCCGTACCAGGTGGAGCGCGGCGACGGGAAGATCACCTACGAGAACGAGCGCACCGAGATCCATCAGAACCAGCGTGACTTCGTGGGGCCGATCGTCGTCGAGGAATCCGGTCGCGCGATCTACCTGACGGCTGCGGTGGACGGTGTCCCGGCCATCGACGTGATGGTCATGCGCAAGGCCGAGGCCGAGCAGTCCCTCCACTACTACTTCGAGTACGCCCAAGCTGGGCCCATGGCCGGCACGCCGATGTCCTCGGAGGTGCTCGCGAATGGGAATCCCATGAAGCGCGCGATTGTCGTCCCTCCGGGGACGTACTACGTCGTGTTCGACAACACGCCGACGGCAGGGCAGGTCTCGCCGACGATCAACCCGCTCGATGACCGTGCTGCGGTGGTCAACTACCTCATCCAGATCGGCGATGCCTCGTGAAGAAGGACGAAGAGACTCTCGGGACCTCTGCGGACGAGGCTGAGCCGTCCCCTCGCGACACCAACGAGGGGGCGAACGAGGCCGTCGGGCCCAGCGACGACGGCGAGGACGAGGTCGACGGCGCGAAGGAAGAGTCGAAGTCGAAGCCGGGCGCCGAGCGCCGTGCCGTTGCGCGGGAGGCCGACGACGGGCGCAGCGCGCGCCGCATCGCTGGCGCGGGCGACGGCGGAGCGAAGAAGCCGCAGCCGGCGCCGCGACGGATCCTCCGCACGGTCTACTGGGCGACGTGGTTCATCGTCGTGCCGTTCGCCCTCGCATGCATCTTCGTCTGGGCGCTCACGCCGGCGAGCGGTGTCGACCACGGCGGCGTGCTCGGCTGGATCGAGGAGAGGGTCCGCGACCAGCCGGTGCCGTTCGGGATCGTCACCTTCACCCTGTTCGAGATGGCGCTCTGGGCCGTGCGGCATCACTTGCCGCTCGCCTATCACGCGCACCCGCCCCTTCGAGAAGGGCTGCCGACGTCGATGCGCGCGCCGTTCGAGAAGGCGCGTGCGATCATCGAAGAGGCCGAGGCCATCCTCGAGAAGAACAAGGACGCCGTCGTCCGTGAGCTCTCGACGAAGGAGCGCGACAAGCTGCGTGCCGATCTCGAGGCCCTCGAGCAGTCGATGGAGCGCGAGCCGTTCGACGAGGACGCCTTCCTCGATGCGCTCGTGAAGGCCGACGGCGAGGTCGACACCAAGCTCGGACGCTGGCGAAAGAGCGAGCTGCGCGAGTACGCCGAGTCGATCCTGGTGGCGATCGCGGTTGCGATGGCGCTCCGCGCGTTCGTCGTGGAGGCGTTCAAGATCCCGAGCGGATCGATGATCCCCACGCTGCAGGTGGGCGATCACATCTTCGTGAACAAGTTCACGTACGGCCCCGCCATCCCGTGGACCCACTCGCGCCTCTGGTCGCGCATGCCGCCGGAGCGCGGCGACGTCATGGTGTTCGCGTATCCCGAGCACCCCGAGCAGGACTTCATCAAGCGCGTCATCGCGGCCCCGGGCGACAAGCTCGAGGTCCGTGGCGGTCATCCGATCATCAACGGTTGGGAGGTCCCGAGCTGCTCGGTCGGTACCTACACGTACACGGAGCAGCCGGACGGCGCGCGCCACGAAGGCGAGGTCTTCGTCGAGTTCCTCGAGGACGAGGCGTACCTCACGCTCTACGACCACCAGAGCCTTTCCATGGAGTACCAGGGCCCGTACTACGTGAAGCCGGGCGAGGTCTGGGTCTGGCTGAGCGTCTCGGATACGATCGACTGGTCGCGCATGTTCGCGCCCGTCATGGGGCGACCGCCGAGCCACGGGCCCTTCCCGGGGATGAACCCGTCGCTCAAGGCGCTCGAGCCCGCCGTCGAGAAGTGCCTTCGCGAGCGGCCGCCGCTCGACAAGACCAGCCCACCCCCCAGCTCCGCTACCATTCGTTGACCCGTTGAGCCGTTGATGACCGCCCGACACCTGTACATCGTCCTCGCTGCGTTCCTCGCTCTCGCACCCTCCGTGGCGTGCAGCGCCGCTCAGAAGGCGGCGCGCGAAGACCCGATGAGGTGCGAGCGCGATCCGAAGTGCGAGCAGAAGCGCGGGCGCACGGCGGACTGCTCGATGCAGTGCAGCGACGATCCGGCGTGCGTGGAGCGCTGCGAGCAGATCCAGGCGCCGACGAAGCTCGGTCGCTGAAGCCCCTCGCGGTGCGCTGGCTGCTCAGAGCGCCAGGCGGAAGTGAATCGCCTTCGGGCGCGTGAGCGCGTCGAAGCCGAGCGCGCTGAGCGTGACGCCGCGGCCGGAGTCCTTCACGCCTGTCCACGGAAGTGCGGGATCGAGCGCGTCGCAGCGATTCATGTAGACGGTGCCGAACTGGAGGGCGCGGGCCATGCGCTCGGCGCGGCCCTTGTCGCGCGTCCAGACGCTCGCCGTCAGCCCGAGGCGGGATGCGTTCATCTTCTCGAGCGCATCCTCGTCCGAGCGCACCGGCGCGATCGCGAGGATGGGCCCGAACGACTCCTTCTGCATCAGGTCGGCATCGGCGGGGACGTCGGTGAGCATCGTCGCCTCGAAGAAGCGGCCCTGGCCGTTCACCGCGACGGGCTTCCCGCCGGTGACGAGCTTGGCGCCCTTCTTCGTGGCGTCAGCGACGAACGCCTCGAGCTCCTTCGGATGCCACGGCTGCGCGACCGGGCCGAGCGTCGTCTTCGCGTCGGTCGGATCGCCCATTACGTAGGCGCGGACGAGCGGCTCGGCCGCGGCGACGAAGCGCTCGTAGATCGACTCGTGCACGTAGACGCGCTCGACGGCGCAGCAGCTCTGCCCCGCGTTGTAGATCGCGCCGTCGACGATGTTCTCGACCGTCTTCTCGAGGTCGCAGTCCGAAGCCGCATAGGCGGGATCGTTTCCGCCGAGCTCGAGGCCGACGTGGAGGAAGCGGTCCTTCGCGGCGGCCTGGATGCGATGGCCTCCATGGACGGAGCCCGTGAAGAGGACGTGGTCGATACTGGGATCCCCGACGAGCCGTTCGGTGTGCCCGTAGTCGACGAAGATCGCGGCAACGGCGCCCTTCGGCGCGCCCGCCTCGACGAATGCGCGCGCGAAGTGCTCTCCGCACAGCGGCGTTCGGGGTGAGTGCTTCACCACGACGGCGTTGCCGGCCAGCACCGCTGGGACGATCGCGTTGACCGCGGTGAGGAGCGGGTAGTTCCACGCCGGGAGGTCCAGCACGACACCGAGCGGCTCCTTCGCGATGCGACGCTCGAAGCCTTCCTTCGGCGGGAGCACCACGTCCGCCAGCGCGTCCTTCGCGCTCTCCTGCATGTGGCGCCAGCGGCCGGCCATGCCGCCGACTTCGCCGCGCGATTGCGATAAGGGCTTGCCCATCTGCCGGGTGATGTCGGCGGCGACGGCTTCGGTCCGGGCTTCGAGCTTCGCGAGCGCGCGCTCGCAGAGCGCGACGCGCTCATCGACGCTCAGGCGGGCGAGCTCGTGTGCTGCCCGGCGGGCGTCGTCGAGGATGCGCGACAGCGCGGCATCATCCGTCGTCTCGACGGTGCACGCGGTCTCGCCGGTATAGGGATTGTCGACGGTGTGCGTGGTCATGCTCGGCCGCCAGCATAGCGTTCCTCGCGGCGCGATGCCCTTCCGGTTCTGCTCTAGCTGGCGCCGCGGCTCTAGGCCGCCTCAGGTCGCCGGCGCGCTCGAGCCCGCGATCTCGCGTACCGCGAGCTCCCGTGTCGGGCGCGTCGTGAGGCGGCGGAGCACGCGCTTCGTCCCGATCGAGCCGAGCGCGCCCACGGCGAAGACGACCGGCGCTGCCACTCCGCCGGTCAGCGCAATGAGGCCCGCGCCGGCGAGGACCCCGGCGCCCGTCGCCACCGCTCCGGTCGCGGCCTCCTTCGCGACGTAGGTGATGGCATTCTTCCGGTCCATCGCGCCCTCACGGACGGCAAGGGCGGCCTCGACGCTCGCGACGGCACCGTCGACGACGAGGCCGATGCCGGCGGCCTTTCCAGCGCCTTTCAGGATCTCCTTGCCCGCCGCACGGGCGGCGAGGGGAGCGGCCGAGCGTGCGGCCTTGCTCGCGCTGGCGAGCATCTTGATCGGCTTCTTCGCGAGCATCGTCGCCGGTCCGAGGAGCGGTCCGGCGGCGACCGCCAGCGCGCTCTCGGCGCCGCGCTCGGCGGCGCTGCGGAGGAGGTTCTTCATTCCCTCGTCGAGGAGCAACTTCCCGCCGGCCTCGAAGAGTGCGACCGACGAAGCAATCACGCTCGTGGCGCCGCCGCCCGAGATCACGGCGCGGAGCGCATCTCCGATCTTGCGCGGCTCGTGAGCTGCTGCCGATACCGCCGCCACCACGTCGTTGGTCGTGTCGTCCCGTTCGATTCTCGGCATCGAGACGAGCGTAGCGTGCCCGGACCATTCGGGCGAGCACGCTCGGCCGCTCTCGGCCCTCGCCGGCGCCGGAACGCGACCGTCAGTACACGCCGGGGAAGAGGACCCACGGGGTCTTCTTCTTGTATTCGCGGTACTCGGGATCCATCCCGAGGTGCCGTTCCTCCGTCCAGGCGCGGAGCGCGTACACCCCGCAGAGGAGCGTGAGGAAGAACGACTTGGTCAGCGTCATCGTGGGGATGTGCTCGAGCCACCACGCCATGCACTTGCACAGGTATGCGGGGTGTCGCACGAAGCGGTAGGGGCCGCGCGTGACGATTCCGCGGTTCGTGAGGTTCGAGAACTTGAACCCGAAGGACACCGTTGCGGCGGCGTAGATCGCGAAGAGGAAGACGGTGGCGCCGCGGAGCCAGAGATGGCCCGTCTCGGTCGAGATCAGTTGAGGCCCGTTCTCGAGCGGGAGGTACGTGCCGAGGACCGGGTTGAACGGCGGGTAGCAGGCAAGGCAGACGAGCCATCCGAACGCGGTCGGCTCCACGCTTCGCGTCTTGTTGCCGAGCCAGCGGCTCTCGGAGGCGTAGCCGAAGAGCGCCCAGCCGCAGTCGACGGCGAAGATGATGTCGTACGTGATGCCGAGGCCCCAGCTCAACTCGGCGCGCGTCCAGGTCCACGGCTGGACGAGCGCGGCGAGGTCATGGAGCGAAGGGACCAGGTCGCCCAGACGGACGCCGACGTTGTTCCACCACAACGACACCGTGCCGCCGATGTTGCCGTCGTTCGGGACTTTGAAGTCCATCGGTGGCAGGTGCTTGTGGTTCAGCCACGCCCGCGAGATGCCGTTGAGGTGACCGACGACGAACCCGGTCATCAGCGGCGTGAAGAACGCCTTCACGACGATGGCGAGGACGGTCGTTCGTACGCGGCGGTTCCGGATGAGGCGCCAGACCCGCTTCGGCCGGAAGCCGCGAACGAGGAGGAGCGTGGCGAACAGGCACGAGAAGTAGATCGCGATGCTCGCGTAAGCGTCGTACCAGATGCTCGTCTTCGGTGTCAGCGCGCGCATCCCGCCGAGGAACGCTGCGGTCCCGACGAGGAAGGTCACGCTGTACCAGTGCCAGCGCTCGAGGACGTCGTCGAAGGCGGCCTTTCCGAGCGCAATGAGATGCAGCCCGCTGTCGCGCATCGTGTAGCGCTGCTCGGAGAACTTCTCGAGCGTCGCTTTGACGTAGAAGAGGCCGAAGACGATCCAGAGGACGAACGCCGGCGGGAAGATCGTCTTGAACGGCGTGAACTGCTGGTTCCTGTAGTACGGGTGGTAGCTGTAGAGGACGAGGAGCGCCGCGAGGACGACGGTGATCGCGGTCCAGCGGTACGTCGCGCGCTGCCAGATCGTCGAGCGCTTGTCCTTCGCGTGGCCGGCAGGGGTCGAGCCGCGATACGGCGTCTCGCCGTCCTTCGCTCGAGCGGATGCGGCGTCGCTCTCTTCGCCGGCCTCCGCGTCGTTCGCGGCGGTATCGGCCGCTTCATCGATCGCGCGCGCCTTCGACGGGGCGGGGCCGCCGGTCTTCGCGGGCTGCTTCTCTCCCGGCTTCGATGCGTCGCTCCTCGTCGGCCCGCCCCCCCCCTGCGCCCGCCTCCGCCCCCGACGTCCCCAGCCGCGGCCCCGCCGGAGGCCCTCCCGAGCCGCGGCCCCCGGCCCGCCGCCCGGGG
>Ga0066256_1001870_pt1 | contig 25932 bp, 3 predicted proteins | sample ThiBio_1000_biof_FD_87107 | JGI IMG/M metagenome (GOLD analysis project Ga0066256, IMG submission 87107) | Wastewater bioreactor microbial communities from Cape Town, South Africa - Thiocy_expt_1000_biof (version 2) | ecosystem: Engineered > Bioreactor > Thiocyanate-remediating >... | reverse complement strand
GCCCCCCGCGCCGCGCCGCCCCCCCCCCCCCGCCCCCCGCCCCCCCCCCCCCCCCCCCGCCCCCCGCCCCCGCCGCCGCGGCGCCCCCCCGCCCCCCCCCCCCCCCCCGGGGGGGCAGCCACCCCCGCGGGGGGGGGGGGCGTTACGCCCGGGGGGGGGGTCCTCCGGGCGGCCGCTTTTCTTTTTGTTTTGGCCCGGGGGGGGGGGGGGGGGGGGGGGGGGGGGGGTGCAGGTGACGCAGCGTGATAACTCAACCTATAATGCCCCCTGCGGCTGCACCGCCACCCCACGCAGCAGCTGCCACCACCCTCAAGTTGTTAGTTGCCACACACGCACCAAGTTGCCACCCCCTCTCTCCCTCTCACCTCCACCCTCCCGCAGGCTGCTGCAAGTGCGAAGAAAAAGATACTCGCCAATAAACAAATGCACGCCACGCGCGGCGCACCCAATACGCACTGGAATAGGTACACCACGTGTATGTGCCTTGGTGTGTCAATTTTGCATGCGTGGCACGCGCGCTATCCGCCGCCACACTCGTCCGATCCTGCCCCCGGCCGCCTCGCTGGCGTGACGAATGGAGACGAGAGGAGGAGGAGAGGCGGAGGGGCGGAAGCTTCCAACCTTCTGAGGCCGGGACACCAATCAGATGTCTCATTAATACAAGTGCCGGATAGTGGGAAGGTAACAAATAGCACGGTACGGTTGGTGTCACTCTGCGGCATGGTGCAGGTGGTGCAGTTCCGTTGATGCTTTGCTCCTGCCCTTGATTTTTGCAAGAAATGTAGGGCAGCAAAGTCAGGATACGGCTTGGGCTGCCCTGGTCAATACCCAAGCTGCTGTACCATGGATCACCGCGCAATTCTCGACGCTGAAAGTTGAAACCCGGGCCACGACACTGGTACAGCTGGCGCGCTGTTGGCGCGGTTGAGCGATAGCAACGCCAGAGCCGTTGGGTTGTACAGTATTGGCGCCTGTGGCATCTGGCGGCCATCAAGTGTGGATAATTACCACACCTCTTGCCCCATCAGAAAATGGCAGCGGCAGAGGCAGCGGCAGCGGCGGCGGTGCCAGCGGCGGTGCCAGCGGCGGCAGCAGTGGGGGAGGAGGAGCACTTTGATGTGCTAGATGAGCATGGCGCGCGGACGGGCGTGACGGCGCCGCGGTCAGTGGTGCACCGTGACGGCCTGCTGCACCGTGCCGTACACGTGTGGCTGTGGTACAACGGCGCAGATGCGGAGGAGGTGCTGGCTGGGATCGGAGGCAGTGAGGCGCCAGCGGTCGCGCCAGCACCAGCAGCGGCCCCAGGCGGCGGCGCGGTCCCGGGGTGGCTGCTCCTGCAGCAGCGTGCGGCGTGCAAGGACAGCTGGGCGGGGCGGTGGGACATCTCGTCAGCGGGGCACGTGTCGGCGGGGCAAGTGCCGCTGGATGCGGCGGTGCGCGAGCTGGAGGAGGAGCTGGGGGTGCGGCTGCCGGCGACGCGGTTTGAGTTCCTGTTTGAGCACCTGGAGCGGCTGACGTCGGAGCAGCGCGGGCGGGTGTTTATTAACAACGAGTTCAATGACGTGTTCCTCATAACGCTCACGCCCGCCGAGTTCCGCGCCCTGCAGCCGGGCGCGCCCGGTGTGGTGCTGCAAGAGTCAGAGGTGGCCGCCATTCGGTGGGTGCCCGCCGCCACCGTGCTGCACATGTATGAGACCAACGACGCCGCCATCGTGCCCGCCGCCGGCATGGAGTCGTTCCGCCGGCTGTTTACCGCGCTGTCCGCGCGCGGCGCCGCCGCGCCGCCCACGTGATTATCAATAATCAGTTATAATTAAAGGCTGTAGCAGCGAGAGCGGGCAGGAGGGCACACGGCGGCACGGGGGACACGGCGGCACAACAATGGGTGACAACAACAGACAACAACAAATAACAAAGAAGCTCCTTTACTTCTTGCGCTTGCCAGCTGCAGCAGCGGCTGCCGCCGCGCCGCCCGGCTTGCCGGCACCCGCCTTGCCGCCAACCGGCGCCTTGCGCTTCACGCCCGACACGCCGCCGCCGCCACCGCCACCGCTGCTGCCGCCGCCACCACCGGACGCCGCGGCAGGTGGTGGTGCCAGCTTGAAAAATGAGTCCACCCGCATCTGCGCGCCGCTGCCGCGCGCCTTCTTCAGCTTGGCAATGCCGGACGCGACGCGGTCGGCGTTGAAGCCCTTGGTGTCCACCAGGAACGCCTTCAGGCCCTCTTCGTCCGGGTCGCTCCACTTCAGCTCCACGGTCTCGGGGTCGGTGACGTCGGGGCGGAAAAAGAGCGCCCGCACCTCCTCGTAGTCCACGCCCTCCGGCACCGGGTGCTTCTCCTTGTCCAGCGACGCCACCACCTTGGCCAGGTCGCCCTTCTCCTTCACCAGCTTGTACGCCGACGTGGCGGCGATGCCGCGGATCGTCTCGCAGTAGTCGCAGCCCGCCAGGATGCACACGTCCACAAACTGCTCGTACGTCAGGCCCATCTCGGTCAGCGCCTTGGACAGCGTGAACTCCATGACCGGCACCTTGGCCGCCTCAGATGCCCACAGCTTGCGCACCTGTTGGGGGGTGGGGGTGGGAGGGTGGGTAGGGTGGGGGGTAGGCAACAACCCAACACCACCACAACGACAACCAACAACCAACAACCAGTATGGGGGTAAGAAATCTCATGTGGAATTGCAACAAGTGCGTAGCTAAGACATCGTCAGCCGGCGTGGCGAGGCCACACGGTAAAACAGTCAGAGTGGTCTACGTATCGTCATCCCCCCGGGGCACAACACACACCCACACCGGACGCCCGCCCCACCACCACAACCAACGTACCAAGCGCGGCGCGCCAAAGGTGAGCGTGTCCATGTCCTCTGACGCGGCGGCGTACACCTTGTCCGCCTTGGCCAGCGCGGCGCACTGCGCCTCCGCCTCACACGGCGCCTCCACGACGGGCATGCCCATGAGGCGCAGCAGCGTCTTGCAGTCCTCCGTGTGCGACTTGTCCATGCGCACGGTGCGCTTGGCAAACCGCTCCATGTCCTCCACCGACCCCGCCTCCTTTGCCGCCGCCAGGTCGGCGTGCGCCTTTGCCTTGGCCGCCGTCCGCTTTGCCAGCTCACCGCTCTTGAGTGTGGGCGGCTTGCCGTCAAACACGTACACCGGCTTGATGCCGTTCTCCACAAACTTGATGGTGCGGTACCACATGCCCTGCAGGTGGCTCGTCACCTCCCCCGCCGCGTTCATCAGCTGCGTGCTGGGCATGCCGCCCGCGCCGCCCTCCGCCTCTGACCGCACCGCCACCAGGAACTGGTAGATCTGCATGGACGCGTCGATCGCCAGCTTGCGCCCGTTCAGGTCGCCCATCGTCTCCTCCCGCAGCGCCGACGGCGCGTACTCCGCCAGCAGCTTCGTGAGCTGCTTGATCCTGCAGTGGCGGGGGGAGGGGGTGGGGCGTGGGTGGGTGGAGCGGGGACACACCGACAACAGGCAAGCCACAAGGCAGTGAGTGCGTAGTGCGTACCCCATGGCGACGCGCGAGACTGGTGGAGGAGGGGAGGGGAGGAGGGGCGCCCACCACCAGTGGGGGTGGCAACAAAAAATAACAATGACGCCTGCCGCGACGGCGCTGCAAACAAGTGCAACCACACACAAATCACCAGCACCCCTCAAATATTGCTGCCATGCGCGTGCGCGGCGCGCCGTGCGCCTGCGCACCGCCAACCATTTCGTCGACCGAGGAGACGAGGAGGGGCAAGATACGGTTGCCCGCCACACTAGGGTAGAAAAAACCTACACACGCCAGCCAGCTGCCAGGCCGTTGGAAAAAATCTCGGCGCGCGTCACTGCCCCCACACGTTCGCCGTGTGCACGGTAATGCAAGGCGCGCGCGCCGCCGCAAAAGTAACACGCGCGCAAGCTGCCACAAGATGGGTGGATGAGCGGCGTGGCCTGTGGGTGTGCCGGGCGGCGACGCCTGGCCCCCAATTTTGTTGTCAACCATGGTGCGCTAGAGGAGGAGGAGAGGCGAGGAGGGCGCAAGCAAAGCTGAGCTGCCGACGCGAATGAGCGCCAGCAGCTTCAAGCAACGCGGGACACGCAAATGCGTGGCGCGCGCTCCTGCCTGACGGCAGCCATCTGGTCCCGTCGTAATTAGCGCATGGTACGTGCACTTGGCGGCTGCCGGGCGGTGGGTTCAACCACCCGCCCGCACTCATTACACGCCACCGTCGCCGCCGCACACTCTCAACTACTGCGTGGCCGCCCTTTGGGGGGCGTCAACAACCCCCCGCCAGCTGCCGCGCCGCTTACCGTGTGCCATACCGATGTGCCCTCGGGATGGGTAGTGGCGCATTTATGCCTTGCGCGCGCCACCGACCGCAGCTCTCGATAGTTGCACCCCGTCCACGGGCCACAATCACGCACGGCGCGCGGCACATGGCAGTCACGCGCGCACTCGTTTGCACACACTTGCCACCCCTGCCCCGCCCCGTCCCGCCTTGATTGCGCAGCGCGTTGCCCTCCCCCGACTGATGACTTCGTCTTGTGGCGACTCCACCACTGGTACGTGCAACACAATGTACAACGTGTGCGAGGCGTGGGTTTGTGGTGCGTGGGTGGTGGGCGCCGGCGGTTCGGGGATGATAGCAAACATGATCACCCCGCTGTGACAGGTGGGGGCATCTGAAGGTGGCGTGCCTCGTGCCGCCCCCGCTGTTCGCTTTCTACTGGCGACTGAGAACCCCTGCGTGTGTGTGCGTATCATGTGTGTGCGTACGTGTGGCATGGCATGCTTGTCCGTGGAGGATGACAACAACGAATAGGGACATCAGAGGTGGGGTTGCAAAAAAGTAGATCGGCCCCATGCTGCATGTTGATGCAATTCGTGGAATCTCAAGCTGTCTGACACATTGTTTCGTGCGTGTGTTGTGCGTGTGTTGTGACGATGAAGACTAAGTACTTCTCACAGACCTGTTCCAAGCGCGTGCCACTTGATGGTGCGCGCACTGCGGACGCTGTTGTACAACCCAGCTCATTATGAGTCACCCTGTGTGCCTGCCGTTGTGATTGTTGTGCCGCCGCGGCGACGATGAAGACTAAGTACTTCTCACAGACCTGTTCCAAGCGTGCGCCACTTGATGGTGCACGCACTGCGGACGCTGTTGTACAACCCAGCTCATTATGAGTCTCCCCGTGTGTGTGCGTATTAACACTTGTGTTGCGTTTTGCGTTGCGCGCTGCCGCCACCGGTTGCAATGAAGACTAAGTACTTCTCACAGACCTGTTCCGAGCGCGTGCCACTTGATGGCGCGCGCACTGCGGACTCTGTTGTACAACCCAGCTCATTCTGAGTACAACCCGCCTGGCGTGTATGCGCGCGCGCGCGTGTGTGTGTGTGTTTGCTTCTGTTGTGTGCGCGCCGCCGTCGGTGATGAACCGTCTTTTGACAAGCGTATAGTCGAACGGCACCGCGCGGCAACGCGTCGGGCCGCCATGTGAACCTTTTCCTGAGGGACTGAGACATGCTGCGCGCGCGCGCCCCCGTGTTTGTGTGCCTTGGGCATGCTGCTGCTGTCGGTATCATACGACGTGCGCGCGCCACCATGTTGCTTCCCCCATCTACTTTGATTGCAGGTGCCTGCACACTATGGCCAGGCCACTAATACCCCACCCTGCACCAGCAGTTGCATCGAAATTGCAATTGAAACGAGCATTGGCCGGTCTTGGCGTTGTTCATGTTGTTATTAATTATCAGAATCGACAATTAGGGCTGCGGGCTGCGCGGCAAGGTAATCAGCGGGGTGGGCGCAAATCACACCACAAAAAGCACTGGCACAAAGTGCTGTGAGGCCAAATAGGAGGGGAGAGGCACAACAAGTAGGGGCTTCCCGAGGCGTGTGGCTGTACAAGAGCGGCACGCACAGGGGGGGCACAAGGGTGTACGTGGGGGGGCACAGTACTGAGTGCGGCTGCCGCGGTACCGAGTAGTAGTACTACCATGCATACAAAAAAGGCAATCATCAAGGCCGGCGGCTGCTGTCAGGCGTGGCAGCGGCCGCCGCTGGCCGCTTGCTGGTGATGCGCCCCTTCACCAGCGACAGCCTGGACGCCACGTCGTCAGCCGACGCGCCGCCGTCGCCGATTGCAATGCTGTCCGTTGTGGGCACGGATACAGCGTCGTCCAGCACGCGGGCGGTGGCGATGCGCGACGGCGGCGGCACCACCGTGATCACGGTGTTCACCTTCACCTCCCGCCCGCCGCCGCCCACCGGGAAGCCACCCGCGCCACGCGTGGTGGTGGTGGCCGGCGGCGTGGTCAAGCCCGGCGACTGCAGCGAGCCAGGCGGCAGGGAGGCCACAGAGCCGCTCGTAACAATCGCACCACTGCCGTTGCTGGTGGGCACGCCGTCGCTGCCGCCGCCAGCAGGTGGCACAGTCGCCGCCGCGCGCACCACCACGCTGTGCGTCACCACGCCACCGCCGCCAGCCGCCGGCGTGGAACGCGCGGAGGTCAGGCCGGCGGAGGTGGGCGCGCTGCCGCCGGGGCGCACGTACAGCGTGGCGCCGTCGACGAGCGCGCGGCTGCTGGGGCCGCCTGGCGCGGCGCGCTGCGCCACGCGCAGGGGCGACGCCAGGCGCGTGGTGACGGTGGACACGCTGCCCACCGTGCTGCCGCGGCTGCCGTGGATGCCGTGCGCCTGCGACTCGATGAGCTGCACAAAGGTGCCCTGGATCTCCGTGTCCGTCATGCGCGCACACGTGGCCGCCAGGTCGTCCTCCAGCGCCGCGCGCACCGCCTCCAGTGACCGCGCCACGTCAAAGGTGACGTCCGACGGGCGGGCGGCGGCGGTGGTGGGCGGCATGAAGCTGCCATTGGCGGCCGTGCTGCTGCGGCTGGCTGGCGTCGCCACCGTCGCCGCCGTCGAATCCAGCAACACGGCGCGTGGTGAGGCGGCGGCGTCGCTGGAGGCCACCCGGCCACCCGCCGCCATCGTCACTGCCGGCGGCGGCGGCGGTGACGACTTCTTCCCTACCGGTGCCGCCCGCGCTTGCTCCACCGGCACCGGCGCCGGCGGCACGGGTGCCGGCTCGTCAGCAGGCGGCCGCGACCCAAACCCAAACACTGCCGCCAGGGAGCGCAGCCAGCCGCGCCGGCGGCGGGGTGGCGGCGGAGACGCCGCCGTGCTGCCGCTGCTGCCAGCAGCCACGCCGCCGCCTGCAGATGACGGCGGCACGCTGTCCGCCCCGTCGGCGTACATGTGGTGCCCCCAGCTGGTAGAACGCGCGCCGGCAGCGGCGGCTGACGGCGTCGGCCGCCCGTCACCCCCCACTGACCCGCCACCTGACGACAGCGCGGTCAAGGGCGCCAGCGCGGGCGGCGTGCTAGGCGCGTCGGCGGGTGCCACACGAATCTTGCGCGTCCACAACCCCGGCGCGGTGGTGGCGGCCGCCCCCGGTGCCGCCGCTGACGCAGTCGCCGTCGTTGGAGCAGCGCTGTCACCCGGGGCCCCGCCGCCTGACATGCTGGTGCGGTGCCTGGTGGAAGGCGTCTCCCCGCGCCGCCGCGCGTGGATGCCAACGCCGCCGGGCGCGCCGCCCGCGGCAGGCGCGCCGCCGCCGCCGCCCCCCGTAGTAATGGTGGCGGTCGCCGGCGGCAGCGGCCCGTCGTCATCCAGCAGGTTTGCGGGCGTGGCAGACGTGTTGGTGCGGGAGCCGGGCAAGAGGTCCAGGTTGGAGGTGAGCCCCGTGTCCACCGCCCCCGCCCCCGCCGCCGCCGTCACCGCCGCCGTCGCTGCTGCCACCCCCAGGCCGCCGATGGGGATGTGGCGCCGCGACTGGCCTCGTGCCACCGCCCGCGCCAGGCCCCAGTGGGGGGGTGGTGCGGGGTGCGCGGGCGGCTGTCGCCCCCCGCCCCCCTGGCGGCGCCCGAACCCCGCCCCCCCGGGCTGCGCCCCCCGGCGCGCGCCGCGCCCGCCCGCCCCCGCCGCCGCCCCCCCCGCCCCCCCGCCCGCCCCGCGGTTGTCCCCCCCGCCGCTGGCTTCGTTCACGGTGGACAGCAGCTCCACATTATTCAGCGACAGCGACACGCCGTGCCGGCGCGTGCCTGGCGGCGGCCCCGTATCGGTGCTACTCGTCTCGCTGCCGCCCGCGGCGCCGCCACCGACGCCACCGCCGCCGGCCACCGCAGCGGCGGCAGCGGAGGACAGGGCGTCGGGTGCGGACGTGTGCCGCGAGTGACCGCCGCCGGCATGGGGGTAGTGGCTACCGCCATCCACACCACCGCCACCGCCGCCGCCGCCGCCGCCCGCGTCGGCACTTATCCGCTTGCGGCCAAACGGGTTGGCGCCCGCCACACGCGGCTTGGTGCTGCCGCTGCCGTCGCCCGCCGTGGGCGAGAGAGCGGCGCCGGGGGAGGTGGTGGTAGCGGCGGTGGTGGCGGAGCTGCCGCTGCCGGTGGTACCCGCCGCCACCCGGGGCGGGACGCGCGACGCTGCTGGCGTACCCGCGGCGGGGCTGGTGGTGGCAGTGGTGGCGGTGGTGGTGGCAGCAGCGGCGGCGGTGTCGTCGGTGGCGACGCGGGAGGAGGCAATGCGCGGCGGCTGTGACGCCGTGTCAGACGCCTTGCGTAGCGCCAGGAAAGGGTGGCGCAGCAGCTCGGCGGCGGTGGGGCGCTGCGCGGGGTCGCGGCGGAAGCAGGCAGCCAGGAAGTCGGCGCCGTCCGCCGACAGGTCGGACGGCAGCGGCGGCAGCTCGTTGGCGACAGCGATGGCAAACATGGCGGCGACGGGGTTGTCGTAGTGCGCCCACGGCGACTTGCCGGTGGCCATCTCAATGACGGTGCAGCCCACGCTCCAGATGTCCGATTTGCGGCCGTAGCCGGTCTGCTTGATGACCTCCGGCGCCATGAAGGCCGGCGTGCCGGCAAGCGACTTGGGCCCCGCCGCCGCCGCTGCCGCCGCCGCGCTGTTGTGTTCCAAGTCTGCCAGGGAGGTGGAGGCGCCAAAGTCGCTCAGCTTGCACACGCCGCTGCGGTCCACCAGCACGTTCCCGCCCTTGATGTCGCGGTGCACCACGGCGTGCGCGTGCAGGTAGGCGAGGCCGGTCAGGATCTGGCGCGTGTACAGGCGCACCAGCGTCTCATTAAACCTGCCAAAGCGGCGCAGCAGGGAGGCGATGGAGCCGCCCGGCACGTACTCCATAAAGATGGTCAGGAACTCCTCGCGCCGCCCCGTCGCGCCGTCCACGTACTCGTCGCGCTGCGAGCCGAGGTACTGCACAATATTTTCATGCCGCAGGCGCGACATGAGGTGGATCTCGCGACCCATGGACTCCACCAACGCGCCCATGTCATCGCTGCCACCGCCGGCCCCGCCGCCGCCCCCACCGCCGCCACTCGCGGCGCTGCTGGCGCTGGCCAGCTCCGCGGCCTGCGCAGCGGCAAGGGTGCGCATCTTGCGTGCGTTGCGCGCCGCCAGCTTGGCCTCCAGTGCCGCACGCTGCCGCCGCTCCTCGCCCTGCACCGACGACAGCAGCGTCTCGCGCTCCGCGTCGTACGCCTCCCGCACGCGCGTCGCCGCCTCCTCCGTCGACGCTGCCGATGCAGCCACGCGCGCCGCCGCCGTCGCAGTCACCTCCCGCACCGCGGCAGCCGTCACAGCGGCGTCAGAGGCGTCCTCTGCCGTCAGCTCCGCCTCCAGCGCCACCGCCGCTGCAGCATGCTGGCGGGACAACTCCGCAAGGTCGGCGGGTGAAGCACCGGCCGCCACGGCGGACGCCGTCTCGGCTGCCGCCGCCTCCCGCTGCGCACGCTCGCGCTTCATGCGCCGCGCAGCCAGCCGGCCTGCCAGCGCCGCCTCCTGCCGCAGCCGCTCGGCGGCGGCCGCCGACTCTGCCGCGTCGCGCTCCGCATCGTGCGCCGCGCGCAGCCGCGCCACCTCCGCCTCCGCGTTCACGCGGTGCGCCACAATGGCGGCCGCGGCATCCGCCTCGCGTGCTGCAACCGCCGCGGGCGCCGGCGCCGCCGCCGCCGCTGCGCGCTCCGCCGCGTGCACCTGCTCAATGGCGGCTACGGTGGCAGCGTCGCCCGCTGCCGCCGCCAGCTGCACCTCCTGCCGCCGCTGCACCGCCTTGGCGTGCTTGGCAGCGCGGTCAGCCAGGCGCGCCGCCGCCGCTGCGCGCTGCCGCTCCGCCTCGCCCGCCAGACGCGACGCCAGGCCGGCCGCCTCGTCGTCAAAGGCGCTGCGCAGCTTGGAGATCTGCTGCGCCAGCGCGTCGCCGGACCCTACCGCCGCCGCCACCTCCGCCGCGTCCGCGGTGCCCGCCGCCGCCAGCTCCTTCTCCAGCGTGTCCACCTCCGCCGTGTGCCGCGCCGCCAGCGCCGTCACAGCGGCAGCGTTGCCGGCCGGCAGCGCCGCCACCTCGGCGGCGTGGCGCCGTGCCAGCGCGCGCTCCTTGGCGCTGCGCCGCGCTGCAATGCGGGCGGTCAGCGCCGCCGCCTGCCGCGCGCGCTCCAGGTCCGCAGCGTCGCGCAGCTGCGCCACGTCGGCGTCGTGCGCCGCCCGGAGGGCGCGCAGCTTCGCCTCCGCGTCCGCTGCGCCCGCCAGCGCGCGAGCGTTGGCGGCGGCAGCCTCCACGGCATCCAGCTCAGCAGCCTCGCGGCGGTCGCTGTCCGCCTCCAGCGCTGCCACCTCCGCTGCGTGCCGCGCCCGCAGCGCCGCGCGCTCGGCGTCAGAGTGCGCCGCTGCAGACTCCGCGGCATGCCGCGCAGACAGCTCGCGCATGCGGGCGGCGCGGTCCGCCAGCGCGTTGCGCCGCGCCGCATCCGCAGCACCGGCCGCCTCGGAGTCAATGGCGGGCGTCACCTTGGCGACGCGGCGCGCGTACTCCTCCGCCACCGCGCGCAGCCGCGCCGCCTGCGCATCCCGCGCCGCCGTCGCCGCGCCCTCCGCACGCTCCAGGTCCGCCGCCGCGTCCGCCTGCAGCGCCTCCTCCAGCGCCGCCGCCTCCTCTGCGTGCCGCGCCGCCAGCGCGTCGGCGTCGTCGCCGGACGCCATCGCGGCAGCAGACTCTGCCGCCTGCCGCGCCCGCAGCGCTTGCAGCTTCTTTTCGCGCCGGTCGCGCAGCCGTGCCGTGAGCGCAGCCGCCTGCCGCCGCCGCTCCGCGTCGCCCGCCGCCTCGGCCGCCGCGCACTCCGCCTCAAACTCCTCGCGCATCTTGCGCAGCTGCGCCTCGGCAGACAGCGTGGTGTCGGCCGCCGCGGCGGCAACCGCCTCTGCCGACCGCAGCGCGGCGGCCGTCTCTGCCTCCGCCGCGGCACGTGCCGCGCGGCGCGCGTCCTCGTGGCCCGCCAGCATGGTGCCCAGCGCCGCCTTGGCAGAGGCGTCTGCCTCCGCGGCAGCACGCGCCTCAGCCAGCCGCAGCTTCTTGGCCAGCTTGTCGCGCTTCTTCTCGTCCAGCTTGCGCGCCAGCTCCGCCGCCTGCCGCGTGCGCTCCGCCTCCATCGCCGCCGCCATGGCGTCCTGGTCGGCGTCAAACTCCGCCAGCAGGCGCGCGCGCTCCGCCTCCGTGAGCTTGGGGTCCAGCGCAATCACCGCGCGCGCCGCCTCGCGCGCCGCCTCGTCTGCCACCGCGCCCTGCGACGTTGCCGCCGCTGCCGCCGCCGCCTGCATGCGCGACACTATCGCCGCCTGCTCCGCTGCAGCCTCTGCCTCCACCTTCGCCACCATGGCGGCAGCGGCGCCGCGCTGCGCCTCCGGCACCGACTCGTCCTCAAAGGCGGCGGCATTGAGGCCAGCGGCAGCCGCCGCGGCCGCCGCGTCCGCGCCGCCGTGTGACAGGCCGCCGCCGTCGTCGTCGTCCCAGTCGTCGCGCTTGCCGCGCACGATGATGCGCGTGAAGTTGCCGGCGCGCGCCGCCTCGATCAGCGCGTTCAGCGTGCCCATCAGCGCGTCGGCGCCGGTGGAGGACACGCGCGCGCGCTCCGCGTCGTCCTCCGCGTGCTCGCGCGCGGCGCGCACCGCCGGCATGCAGGCCGCCAGCGCGTCGGAGGAGCGCGTGCGGGACAGCGTGAGCCGGTTCATGAGAGCCGGCACGCGGCCCAGCACCGCGTCGATGGCGCGCGACAGCTCCTCCAGCAGTGTGGCCATGCTGGCTGACGCGCCACCGCGCACGCGGTCCACCACCGCCGGGTTCTGCTGCTCACGCGCGCGCACCAGCTCGCGCAGGAAGCCGAGCAGGGAGGTGCGCATGGAGCCCAGGAACGCCTCCGCACCCAGCCCAAACACGCGGTACAGCTCCAGCAGCGCCGCCTGCGCGGCGTCCACCGGCTCCATGCCGCTCTCCAGCGCCTCCAGCGCGCGCGCCACGGCGGGCGACGACTCCAGCAGGCCCGCCCCGGCGGCCGACTTCCACAGCGGCACGCCCTGGTTGCGGCGCTCGCGCTCCGCCACCACCGCCGTGATGGCCAGCGAGATGGACTCCTTGACGGCCGTCGTGCGCGCACGCAGGCTGTCGCCCGTCTCGCTGGACTCGGGGCGCACGCGGCGCGCGGCGGCCAGCACCGCCGCCAGGTCGCCCTCGTCGCCATCCTCGTCGCCGCCCGGCACGGTGGCAGCCACCAGCTGGTCCACCACCTCCGCTGCCACGCCCACCGGGTCGCCGCGCATGGCGGCGCGCAGCTCGTGCAGCTGCGACATGATCTCCGCCTCCTTGCGCGCCATGCTGCGGTCGTGCAGCGCACGCGCCGCCAGCTCCGCCTCCACCTGTCGCAGCACCGCCGCCGCGCGTGCCAAGCCAGCGGCGCCGGGCGCCACCGCGTTGGACGTCAGTGTGGCGGCAGAGGCGTCAATGGCGGCGGCGGCAATCATGCGGCGCAGCGCCTCTGCCTCCTCGCGCAGCGTGCGCAGGATCTCCTCCGCCGCCGCGTGCTGGTCACGGAACGCCGCCATGACGTCGCCCTGGTGCGCCCGCAGGCGCTCCACCAGCTCGGCAAGGTCCAGGTCGTCAGGGTCCAGCCGCTGCACGCCGACCAGCGCGCCCTCCTCACCAAAGCCACCGCCGCCGCCGGCGCCACCGCCGCCACCGGCAGCACTGCTGGCGGAGCCGCCGTCGGACGCGTGGGAGCCGCGGCGGCCAGCCATCGTCGCGCCAGATGCGCCCGCCTCGCGGCCCTCGCTGGCGCCCTTCGCGCCAGACGCACCGCGCGCCAGCGTGCCGCCGGCGCCGCTCGCCGCCTCGCCCTTGCCGCCCTTGCCACCCTTGCCGCCCTTCCCGTCCTTCTTGTCCTTGCGCCCAAACCGCGGCGTGTCGTCCGTGTGTTTCTTGGTGCTGAACCGCGACTCGCCCAGGATGGCGCCCATGCGGCGCCGGCGGTACCCGCTCACGTCGCCCCACGCGCGGTACCGGAAGTAGTACAGGCCGCCGATCACCACCACCACCACCGCCAGCAGGCCGCCAATGAGCGCGCCAATGAGCGTCCAGTTTGGCTGCAGGGTGGGTGTGGACGCCTCTGCCACGCCCAGCTGCACCAGGTTGTCGCCCGACATGGGCACAAAGGCGGCGGCGGTGGGGCACGTCTGGCCCGCGCCCATCACCGTCACGATGATCTGGTCCGCCGGGTTGGTGGAGGCGGCAAACACGTACGTGCCGTTCTGCGTGAAGGAGAACACAAACAGGGAGACGTCGGAGCCGTTGGCGGCGATGAGCGACGCCAGCGCGCGGAAGGCGCCGTAGTCAAAGGAGGGGTTGGTGTTGAGGAAGGAATCCTTGACGTACACCGGGTACGTGCCCTTGCCAGACGACAGCTGGAACGCCAGGCTCTCGCCCAGCGCCAGGCAGGTGGCAGGCGACGACAGCGAGGGGCCGGACAGGCCGCTGCTCGTCTGCAGCCGGCGCCCGCCGCCCGCTGCGCTGCCTGCCGACGCCGCCGCCAGCTGCGCCGCACCCAGCGGCAGCCCCGCGCGCAGTGCGTCAGCCAGCGCTGCCTGCCGCGCCCAGGCGCGCGCAGCGGCACTTGCAGCCGCCGCAGGGCCGGGGCGCCCAGCGTCAGCAGCGCCAGCACCGGCCGCGTCAGACGCGCTACCATACACCGACGGCGACACCACCATGCCGCTGCCGCTGCCGCTGCCACTGCCGCTGGTACCAGCGGACGCGCTCAGGCTGCTGCGCAGCGCTGCCAGCCAGGCAGAGGCGCCCGGCACCACCACCTCGTCGCCAGTGGCGGCCGGCGCCGCCGACAAGCGACGGCGGCTGCCGCTGCCGCCGCTGGCGGTGAGCACGCCGGTCGGCGCGTTGTACACGCCGCGGAAGCCCGCCGTCGCGCTCATGTCCATGGTGTACACGCTGCACGCGGAGGAGGACAGGTAGCCGGGCGCGTTGGCCGACGAGCCATCTGAGATGCCCACGAACCCCACCTGCTGCGCAAGCGGGATGCAGTTGAGGGAGCCAACAAAGCCGGGGATGGCGGTGGCGGGGTCCAGCGTGGTGGTGATGTTGGTGGCGGGGTCTGTCACCAGCAGGCTGTTCGTCACGGCGTCCACGCTGACGGCGATGGCGGCGGCGCGGCAGGCGCTGTCGCACACGTTGTCCACCGGCGTCAGGCCGTCGCACACGCACATGCCCATGGACGCGCTGAAGCTGCCGCGCCCCGTGGAGCACGCCACGTTGCAGTCAATGGCGCTGCAGGCGCCGCTGGCGAGGCGGCGCGTGCCCACCGGGCACCACTCAAACTGCTTGGGTTGGCAGTCCTGCTCGCCGTCCGCCTCCGACAGCACCACAAAGTCTTGGTCCAGGAACTCGTAGCCCGGCGCGCAGATGCAGAAGCCGTCCGACATCTGGAACGACCGGTACTCGCCGCGGCACTCGCAGGTGGTGGAGCCGGTGGCCAGCGTGTACGCCGACGCGGAGCACGGCTTGCACGACGCTTGGCCCTGCAGGTTGTTGTAGGTGGAGTTGAAGCACGGCAGGCAGTCGCTGGCGTTGCCGCGTCGCTCCAGGGCGTTGAAGCTGCCAGGCGCGCACGGCCGCTCCGCAGAGCTGCCGGCCGGGCAGTAGTAACCCGCGGGGCAGGGGTAGCCACGGTCCGCCACGGGGTCGATGGGTGCCGCGGAGGAGGTGCCGCCCAGACACACGTAGCCGGAGGGGCACGTGTTGCACGCCACGCCGTTGACGCCCGCCGAGTAGGTGCCGGGCGGGCAGGTGATGCACGCCGTGTCGCGGCTGTCGCGGCTGGTGTTGGAGGTGTCGGGCGGCGCGAAGGTGCCGGCGGGGCAGTTGGTGGGCCACGCGGAGCCAGGCTCGCAGTACGTGCCCAGCGGACACAGCAGCGGCGCGGCGTCGCCGCCGGGGCAGTAGTGGGACGCCGGGCACGTGATGGGCACCGCGGTGCGGGGCGGGCAGTAGTGGCGCGCGGGGCACGCCGTCTCGTTGGTGGAGCCGGCGGGGCACACGGGCGCCGCGGAGCAGGGGGTCGGGATGACGGTGGCGGTGGGGCCCCAGTAGCCGGGCGGGCCCACGCCGCGGTCCGTCCAGTTGGTGGCAAACAGCGTGTCGCGGTACGTGCCGGCGCGGCACGGCATGGGCGCCTGCGTGCCGGGCGTGCAGAACATGCCCACCGGGCACGGGAACGCCAGCGGCTCGTACACGCCGGTGTCATTGCAGAAGGAGCCCGCGGGGCACGTCTCGCACGCGGTCAGGTCGGCGCCCGCCAGGTACGGGTTGTAGGTGAAGATGGGGCACGCGATGGTGACGCCGTTGGCGGGGCAGTAGTAGCCGCGCGGGCACGGCGTGGGCACCGGGTTGCCGTCCACGCACGTGTAGCCGGGCGGGCAGAGGCCGCACGCCAGCACCGAGGTGGCGCGCATGGAGGAGGAGAAGGTGCCGTTGGTGCACGGCTCCTCCGTGATGGTGCCGTTCGTGCAGTAGTAGCCCGACGGGCAGGGGTAGCCGGTGGAGGGCGGCACGCCCGCCGCCGGCTCCGGCTGCGGGCTGCCGTTGCCGATCACGCACACGTAGCCCGCCGCGCACACGCCCGTCACCGCGCCGTTGGTGCAGTACATGGTGGCGGGGCACTGCGAGCACTGCGACGGCGCCGACAGGCCGCCCACCAGGCTGTAGGTGCCGTTGGGGCACAGCGTGGGCGCCGCGGCGCCCGGCAGCGGGCAGTAGTGGCCGTGCGGGCAGGAGATGCACGCCGCCAGGGTGGACGCCGACGTCACGTTGTTGAAGGTGGAGGCGGGGCAGGGCAGGGAGGTGCCCACCACGCTGCCGGTCGGGCAGTAGTAGCCATACGGGCAGGGCGTGGGAACGACGGCGCCCAGGCCGCACCACGCGCCCGCGGGGCACTGCAGGCACGCCGACGCGCCGCTCGTGTTCATGTACGTGCCGGCGTCGCACACCGTGGGCGCCACCGACCCCGTGCGGCAGTAGAAGCCGGGCGGGCACACCTGCGACGCGGCGGCGGTGGAGCTCGGGCAGAAGTAACCCGCCGGGCACTGCAGGGTGGGCGACACGGTGGCGGCGGTGGGGCAGTACATGCCCGGCGAGCACGGCAGGCACGCCGCCGCCGACGTGCCGCCCGTCGAGTTGGCGAACGTGCCGGGCGGGCAGGGCGTGGGCGAGGAGGTGCCGCGCGTGCAGAAGTAGCCGGCGGGGCAGATGCGGCCCGTCACGCCGTCAGTGGGCGCGGACACCGTGGCGCCCGCAATGCAGTGGTAGCCGGCGTCGCACAGGCCGGCGGCCGCCGTCATGCCCGTGGCGTTGCAGAAGCGGCCGGCGTCGCACAGGAAGCAGGAGGCGGTGGTGGTCAGCCCCGACACGTTACTGAACCGCCCCACCGCGCATGGGTACTGCGTGCCAAACGTGGTGGCAGCGGGGCAGGCGTAGCCGGCGGGGCAGGTCACCGGCACCACCGTGCCGTTGCCGCACGAGGTGCCCGCGGGGCACGTCTTGCACACGGACGCCGACGTCGCGTCCTGGTACGAGCCCGCCGCGCACGGCGTGGGCGACGTGACGCCGGACGGGCAGGCGCACCCCTTGGGGCACTGGAACCCGGTGGCCACCTGGCCGCCGGGGCAGAACGTGCCGGCGGCGCACACCAGCGACGGGTACGCCAGCGCGGCGGTGGGGCACAGGAAGCGCGGCAGGCAGGGCAGGCAAGCGGCAGAGGAGGTGGCGCCGGTGGCGTTCTGGTACGTGCCGGCGGCGCACTGCGTGGGGCTGGACGCGCCCGCCGGGCAGTAGTGGCCCGTCGGGCAGATGTCGCCCATGGTAGGCTGCAGCGGCAGCGCCACCAGCGTGCCCGACGCGCTCGTCGTCGTGTTGTCAGTCGTGTTCAGGTACGCCGGGCAGCCCAGGCCGTAGCCCACCACCGCGCTGCACACGTAGCCATTTGCGAACCCCTGCGTCGGCGTGCTGGTATTGGAGCCCGCCAAGCAGTAGTAGCCGGCGGAGCAGAGGCCGGAGTTCGCAGTGAGGCCGGCGGCGCCGCAGTAGGACCCCGCGGGGCAGCGCGTGCACTGCGACACGTTGGCCAGCGCCTGCACGGACGAGAAGGTGCCGGACGGGCATGGCACCTGGCCGCCCGGCGCACTGCCCGCGGCGCAGGTGTAGCCAGCGGGGCACGGCGCGGGCGTCACCGTGGCGCCGGCACACAGGTAGCCGGGCGGGCAGGTGATGCAGGCGGTGCGGCCCGTCACGTTCTGGTACGTGCCCGCCGCGCACGGCGTGGCGGCGGCGGCGCCCGCCGGGCAGTAGGACCCCACGGGGCACAGCACGGTGGCGGACACCACGCCGCCGGCGCAGATGTAGCCCGCATCGCACTGCAGGGTGGGCGCCACAGTGCCCGTGGCGGGGCACGTGTACCCGGGCGAGCACGGCTGGCAGTCGCCCACCGCGCCATTGGCAGTCGCGCCGCTGAAGGTGCCGACGGGGCACACCACCGGCGCGAGGGCGCCAGCGGGGCAGTAGCGGCCCGCGGGGCACGCGGCGCCCGTCACGCCGTCCGTGGGCGCCGCCGTGGTGGCGGCCGCGTAGCACAGGTAGCCAGCCGCGCAGGTGCCGGTCACCGCCGTCAGCGCGGGCGCCGAGCAGTACGAGCCTGCCGTGCAGGCGGTGCACTCGCCCGCCGCCGCCAGGTTGCCCACGCTGCTGAACGTCCCAATCGGGCACGCGTGCACCGTGCCGGCGGTGGTGCCGGCCGGGCAGTAGTAGCCGGCCGGGCAGGAGGACGGGTTGATCGCGCCCAGCGTGCAGAAGCTGCGCGCAGGGCACGTCTTGCACGTCGCCAGCCCTACCACGTCCGCGTACGTGCCCGCCGCGCACGCCACGCCCGTCGTGTCGCCGCCGGGGCACGCCTTGCCAGTGGGGCACGGCGTCTCCGTGCCGTTCACATTGCCGCCCGCGCACGCGTACCCCGCGGGGCACGGCACCACCGGCACCACGGTCGCGAAGCCGGGGCACGCCATGCCCGGCGTGCACGGCAGGCAGTTGGAGGCGGCGGTGGCGCGCGTCGTGTTGCCAAACGTACCCGGCACGCACGGGCGCGGCGCGGAGCTGCCGGCCGGGCAGTAGTGCCCCAGCGGGCACGCGTCCCCCGTGCGCACCGCGCCCGCGTCGTACGTCAGCGTGCCCACGCTGCACACGTAGCCGCGGTCAGAGCCGTCCGTCGGCGAGCTGGTGTTGGCGCCGCCCACGCAGTAGAAGCCGGCGGCGCAGGGGCCCGACGGCGCCGTCAGGCCCGACGTGCCGCAGTACACGCCCGCGGGGCACGCCTGGCACGACGACGCGACGTACAGCCCGGTGCGGTTGCTGAACGTGCCGGGGCCGCACTGCTGCTCCGTGGCGCCCTGCGTCGCGGCGGGGCACACGCTGCCGGCGGGGCAGAGGGCGGGGTTGACGGTGCCGCCCGCGCAGTAGAAGCCGGGCGGGCACTGCACGCACGCCGACGAGCCGGTCGCGTTCTGGTACGTGCGCGGCGGGCACGGCGTGGCGGCGGCGCTGCCGGCCGGGCAGTACGACCCCACGGGGCACAGCACGGTGGCGGTGGCCACCCCGCCGGCGCACACAAAGCCGGCGTCGCACGGCCGCGTGGGCACCACGGTGCCGGTGGCGGGGCACGTGAAGCCGGGCGAGCAGGGCTGGCAGTCGCCCACCACCGTGTTGGCCGTCGTGTTGGCAAACGTGCCGACGGGGCACGGCACCGCCGCCGTCGCCCCCACGCCGCAGTACGCGCCCGCGGGGCACACGACGCCCGTCACGTTGTCGGTGGGCGCCGCCATCGTGGCGCCGCGGAAGCACAGGTAGCCGGCGGCGCAGGCGCCGGTGGGGCGCGTCAGGCCGGGGCTGGCGCAGTAGGAGGCGGTGGTGCAGTTGGTGCACTGCGCCGCGAGCGCCAGCGACGTGGCGTTGCTGAAGGTGGCGATGGGGCACAGGTACTGCGTGGCGGACTGGCTGCCGGCCGGGCAGTAGGACCCCGCGGGGCAGGGCTGCGGCGACACCGTGCCGTTGCCGCAGTATGACGTGGCGGGGCAGGTCATGCAGCCCGTCTGCTGCGTCGAGTTCTGGAACGTGCCAGCCGCGCACGGCGTGGGCGCGCTGGCGCCGGCGGGGCAGGCGTAACCGGCGGGGCACAGCGTGCCGGCGCCCACCACGCCGCCCGAGCAGTAGTAGCCCGCGGGGCACAGCACGGTGGCGGACGCAAGGCCCGCGGTGGGGCACATGAAACCCGCAGCGCACGGCGCGCACGCGGCAACGGAGGTGGCACCCGTGGCGTTGCTCATGGTGCCGGCGGGGCACTGCGTGGGGCTGGACGCGCCCGACGGGCAGAAGTGGCCGGCCGGGCAGATGTCGCCCATCGTGGGCGCCAGCGGCAGCGCCACCAGCGTGCCCGACGCGCTCGTCGTCGTGTTGTCCGTCGTGTTCAGGTACGCCGCGCAGCCCAGGCCGTAGCCCACCACCGCGCTGCACACGTAGCCGTTCGCGAACCCCTGCGTCGGCGTGCTGGTGTTGGAGCCCGCCAAGCAGTAATACCCGGCGGAGCAGTTACCGGAAGGCGCCGTGAGGCCGGCGACGCCGCAGTAGGCGCCCGCGGGGCAGCGTGTGCAGGCAGTGGTGTTGGTCAGGCCGGTGCGGCTGGAGTACGTGCCAGGGGCGCAGGGCGACTCGGTGCCAGACACCGCGCCCGCGCCGCAGGTGTAGCCGGCGGGGCACGCCGGCGGCGACACGGTGGCCGGCGGGCAGTAGAACCCGGGCGGACAGGTGGTGCACACCATGCTGCCCGTCACGTTCTGGTACGTGCCAGGCGGGCAGGCGCGTGGCGACGCGTCGCCGCCCGGGCAGTACGACCCCACGGTACATGCCTGCGACGGCGCGATGGTGCCAGCCGCGCAGTAGTACCCCGCGGCGCACGGCAGGGTGGGCGTCACGGTGCCCAGCGCGTTACAGTAGTAGCCGGCAAGGCAGGGCAGGCAGGCGGTGACGTTCGTGTTGCCGGTCGTGTTGCTGTACGTGCCGGTGGGGCAGGCGGTGGGCGCGTAGGTGCCCACCGGGCAGTACTGCCCGCGCGGGCACACGTCGCCGATCAGGCCGTACGCGTTCGTCTCGCCCCGCGGCCGCGGGTTGGCGGCGCCCTGCAGGCAGTAGAAGCCGGCGTCGCACAGGCCGTCCACCGCGCCCGTCAGCGTGTCCGTGCAGTAGGAGCGCGGCGGGCAGGACATGGCGGCGGTGACGCCGGAGGGGCAGTACTGCCCCGCCACGCAGTGGATGCCCGTCACGTTGTCCGTCGGCGTGGCGATGGCGGCGCCCAGCGTGCACACGTACCCCGCGCTGCAGTTGGCGGTGGGCGCGGTCAGGCCCACGCCGCCGCAGTACTTGCCGGCGGGGCACGGCGTGCACTCGGACGCCGCGCGCAGGCCGGTGGCGGTGCTGTAGGTGCCGGCGGGGCAGGGGTACTGCGTCGCAAACTGGGTGCCCGTCAGGCAGTAGTACCCCGCGGGGCACACGGTGGCGTTGTACCCCGTGTAGCCGCGGCCACACCAGTAGCCGGCGGGGCAGGGCGTGCAGCCCGCCACCATGCCCGTCACATTTCCAAACGTGCCGTTCAGACACGGCGTGGGCAGCGCGGAGCCGGATGGGCAGAAGTTGCCAACCGGGCACACGTCGCCGCCGATGGCCAGCGTGACGCTGCCGGCGCCGGTGGGCACAACGATATCCACCGCGCCCCCCGTGGGCGTGCCCACCGCATTGCCGTACCGGCAGTAGTAGCCGGCGGTGCACACCGCGCCGGGCGCCGTCAGGCCCACCGCGCCGCAGTAGTAGCCGGCGGCGCACTGCGTGCAGTTGGCGGCCGCCACGGCGCCCGTCACGTTGGAGTAGGTACCCAGCGGGCACGGCGACGGGATGGAGGTGCCCGCGGGGCACCAGGACCCCGCGGGGCAGGAGGAGTTCACGCCGCCCGCCACCAGCCGGCCGTACACGTCCAGCGCGCTGCCGGTGCACACGTAGCCGGCGGCGCAGCTGCCGCTGGCGGCCTGCAGCGCCGACCCGCCGCAGTACATCCCCGGCGGGCACGCCGTGCACTCGCCCGCCGCCATGAGGCCGGTGCGGTTGGAGTAGGTGCCGGGCGGGCAGGGCGTCCACCCGGACGCCGTGCCGGTGCCGCAGTAGTAGCCGCGCGGGCACAGGAGCGGGGCGGCGGGCGAGCTGCCGTCGCAGTAGTAGCGCGCGGGGCAGGTGGCGCACGCTGACACGCGCGTCGCGTTGTTGTACGTGGCGGCCGGGCAGGTGAGCGGCGCGGCGTTGGTGCCGTTGCAGTACGCGCCGATGGGGCAGTCGTGCTGCGTGGACACGGTGGCGCCGCCGTCGCAGTAGAAGCCAGGGTCGCACGCGCCCGTGGGCGCCACCAGCGCGTTGCCGGCACAGTAGTAGCCGACGGGGCAGGAGAGGCAGGCGGCGGAGGAGGCGCCGCCCTGCGACGGGTTGTACGTGCCCAGCGCGCACGCCGTCGGGTTGGAGGTGCCCGCCAGGCAGTAGTAGCCCGCGGGGCAGCGGCCGCCGTACGTCGTGTTGGCGCCGCCAAAGCCCGGGTTGGTGACGGGGCTGCCGCGCAGGCAGTAGTACCCCGCGGAGCAGGGCGCGGTGGGCGCCGTCAGGCCCACGCTGCCGCAGTACGTGCCCACGTCGCACGCCGCGCAGTCCGTCACGTTGGCGCCGCCGGGGATGGCGCGGTAGGTGGCGTTGGGGCAGGGCACGGGGACGGAGGAGCCGGCCGGGCAGTACGACCCCGCGGGGCAGGCGTAGTCGGTGAACGACATGCCGGTGGCGTTGCACAGGCGGCCGCCGTCGCACACGCGGCAGGACGACATGCCGTAGTTGGGGTTGCGCGTGCCGGGCGCGCACATCGTCACGTTCACGCTGCCCACACCCGCGTACGTCCCCGGCGGCGCCGGCGTCTCCGTGCCGGTCTGCGAGCCGCCCAGGCAGTAGTAGCCCGCGGGGCAGGGGCCCGTGGGGTACGGCGTGGAGGAGCCGGAGCAGTAGTACCCCGGCAGGCACGACACGCACGCGCTCTGGCTCTGCGCGCCCGTCGAGTTGCTGAAGGTGCCCGGGTTGCAGGGCAGCGGGTAGGAGGAGCCGACGGGGCAGTAGCCGCCCGCGGGGCAGCGGCCGCCGATGGGCAGCGCGGTGGAGGAGTACGGGTCGCCCGCCGGCGCCGGCGCGCTGGTGTTGGAGCCCGCCAGGCAGTAGTAGCCGGCGTCACACTTGCCCGCCGGCGCCGTCAGCCCGGGCGAGTTGCAGTAGTGGCCGGGCAGGCAGGGTGCGCAGTCCGCCACGCGGCGCACGCCGGTGACGTTGGAGAACGTGCCGATGGCGCACGGGATGGGCGCCGAGGAGCCGATCGTGCAGTACGTGCCCACGGGGCAGGTGACGGGGATGGAGGTCGCCACGCCGCAGTAGCTGCCGGAGGGGCACAGGGAGCAGTCGGTGGCGCTGCGCCCGCCCGTCGCGTTGCGGTACGTCGTCACGCCGCACGCCGTCGCGTTGGGCGTGGAGCTGCCGGCGGGGCAGTAGTAGCCGGGCGAGCAGGTGCCGGTGATGGCGGACGAGTTGGCGACGCAGTAGGAGCCCGCGGGACAGGTGACGCAGTCCGCCGCCGACTTGCCGCCCAGGAACGGGTTGTACGTGCCGGCGGCGCACCCCGTGGGCCACTTGTTGCCCGCCGGGCAGTAGTACGCCACGGGGCACGCGTTGTTGGTGAAGTCGGGCAGCTGCGGCTGGCCAAAGTTGCAGAACACGCCCGCCTCGCACACGTTGGCCGCCACGTCCACCGCGGTGGTGGTGTTGGACGGGCAGTACGCGCCGCGCGGGCAGATGGTGCACGCCGACGCGCCGCCCGCGCTGTAGTAGCCCACGCCGCACACCACCGGGTCCACCGTGCCGGCGGTGCACTTGTAGCCCGCGGGGCAGGAGGGGCAGCCGGCGGCGGAGGGCGTGCGCGTGACGTTGGAGTACGTGCCGGCGGGGCAGGCGGTGGGCGCGGTGGCGGGCGCCACGCAGTGGTAGCCGGGCGGGCAGTCGGTGCAGTGCTCCGGCTGCGAGGTGTTGGTGGCGGTGGGGGACGAGCCGGAGGGGCACAAGTACTGCGTGGGCAGCCACGAGCAGGAGGGACAGTAATAGCCCGCCTTGCACACGCCGCTCACGCCCGTCAGCGAGCCGACGCAGTAGAAGCCGGGCGGGCAGGTGGTGCACTCGGACGCCGCCGCCAGCGCGTTCGAGGCGCCGTACGAGCCGGGCGGGCAGCCGCAGATGTAGCTGTAGCTGAGCACGGGCGCGGTGGGGCAGGAGGCGCCGATGGCGGGCGAGCGCAGGTTGGACGCCACCGCGGAGCCGGTGCGCGCGGGGCAGTAGTAGCCCGCCAAGCACGGCTGCGGCAGGTTGGCGCCGCCGGTGCCGGGCGGGCAGGTCTTGCGCGCGGGGCAGGGCAGGCACTCGGAGCTGGTGGTGAGGTCGTACCGGTCGCCGTACGTGCCCTCGGGGCACGGGTTGGCGGTGGCGTTGGAGGTGCCGATGGGGCAGTAGTAGCCGGGCACGCAGCGCACCGACAGGATGGCCGTGCCGAGGTCGGGGCACGACCACCCGGCGGGGCACTGTGAGCAGGAGCCCGCCAGCGAGCTGCCGCTCTGCGCTGAGTTGTACCGGCCGGCGGGGCAGGGCGTGGGGTCCGGGATGCCGGTGCCCGGGCAGTAGAACCCGGCTGTGCAGTTGTAGCAGTCGCTCTGCGCCGTCAGCGCGCGCCGCGCCGCGCCGCCGTACGTGCCGGCGGGGCAGGCGGCGGACGGCGCGGTGCCGAACATGGAGGTGCCGGTCGGGCAGAAGTAACCGGGCGGGCACACGTTGTTGGCATCTGGCGACGCCTGCGGGCAGTACATGCCCGCGGGGCACACCAGGCAGCTGGTGGTCATAGGGCCCGGCTGGCCGGGCACCGGGTTGTACCGGCCGGCGGGGCAGTCGGTGGCGGCGCTGGAGTTGGTGGGGCAGTACGTGCCCGGCACGCACAGGCGCGTGGACTCGCGGGTGGAGCCGGTCGGGCAGTAATAACCCGCCGGGCACGCCTCGCACCCGTTCTCCTGCGTCGTGGCCGCCGTGCGCCAGCCGCGGGAGCCGGCCCAGCACGGCACAAAGGTGGCACCGGTGGGGCAGTAGCCACCCATAGGGCACTCGGAGCCGGCGGGTGCGGGCGAGGTGGAGCCGGCGGGGCACATGAAACCTGCCAGACAGGTGGTGCAGGAGGTGGAGTTGCCGGACGCGTACGTGCCCGGCAGACACCGCACCGGCAGCGAGGAGGCAGCGGCGCAGGAGTAGCCGGGCGGGCAGTTGATGCACGTGCCGCCGCCCAGCACCGAGTACGTGCCCGCGGGGCACGTGGACCCCAGCGCGATGTTGGAGCAGGCGCTGCCAGCAGGGCAGGGCGTGCACGCCAGCGTGCCAGCCGCGGCGGGGCTGGCAGGCGCCGCCACGCGCAGCGGGGCGTACGTGCCCGTCGAGCACGGCACCGCCTGCGACGTCGTGCTGCTCACGCACATGTACCCAGCGGCACACGGCGCGCAGGTGGTGTTGCGCCCCGTGGAGAACCAGCCCGGGTCGCAGGTGATGGGGGTGGCGGTGCGCGTGGGGCACCGCGCGCCGGGCGGGCAGTCGATGCAGCGCAGCGAGAGGGCGAGCGAGTACTGGCCGTCCACGCAGTCGTACACGGCGGCGCTGGAGTCGGTGCGCGGGCACGCGGAGCCGGCGAGGCAGTTGGTGCGGGACGTGGCGGCGGCGTCCGAGTACGTGCCGGCGACGCACTGCGTGGGCGGCGTGCTGGTGGAGCTGCACGCCCAGCCGGCGGGGCAGGTGATGCAGGACGTTGCGCCCGCCAGCGCGTAGGAGCCCGCCGTGCACGCCACCGAGGTGGCGGCGCTGGTGGAGGTGCAGTAGCTGCCGGCGGCGCACTTGGTGCACACGCGCGAGCCGGCCAGCGCGTAGCTGCCGGGGTCGCACGGCACGGCGGTGGGGTTGATGTTATTCGGGCAGTAGAACCCCGCCGGGCAGTTGGAGCAGGAGGTGGAGCCGATGACGGAGTACTGGCCCACGCCGCACGGCGAGGGCGCCGCCGTGGTGGTGGCGCACGCGGAGCCAGCGGGGCATATGGTGCAGTTTGTGTACCCTGCCAGCGCGTACGTGCCAGAGCCGCACGCCATGGGCAGCAGGCCGGGCGCGGGACAGATGCTGCCGGCGGGGCACTGCGTGCAGGAGGTGGCGCCCGCGGTGGAGTACCAGCCGGTGGGGCAGGGGGACGGCTGCTTGTCGGTGCCGCGGCACGCCTCGCCCGCCAGGCACGCCGTGCAGTTGAACCCGCCGCCCAGCGAGTACGTGTTGGCGGGGCAGCCAATGGGCGCGGAGCCG
>Ga0066256_1001869_pt1 | contig 25943 bp, 13 predicted proteins | sample ThiBio_1000_biof_FD_87107 | JGI IMG/M metagenome (GOLD analysis project Ga0066256, IMG submission 87107) | Wastewater bioreactor microbial communities from Cape Town, South Africa - Thiocy_expt_1000_biof (version 2) | ecosystem: Engineered > Bioreactor > Thiocyanate-remediating >... | reverse complement strand
AGGCCAGCAGTTCCCGCACCACATCGACCCGGTGCATGAGCGTGGCCGCGATGATGGGCGTGTTGCCGTCATTGCTTTTCCTGTCGACGTCCGCACCGGCCTTCAGCAGCAGGCGGACGATCCGGACGTGCCCTTGCAGGGCGGACATGCCAAGGGGAGTAAAGCCGCGCCCCTTCAGATCCGGATCGGCGCCGGCATCGAGCAACACGCGCGTCATCTCGACATTGCCGTTCGATACCGCATGCATCAATGCGTTTTCGCCCCATTCATCGATCACGGCATTCGGATTGACGCCCCGTTTCAGCAGCGCTTCCACCCCTTTGATGTCATTGCGTGATGCCGTCGCGATCAGCTCGCGCTGCGTACCTTCGGCATAGACCGGCTCGCGATCGTTGCCGGTTTCCTTGATGCGCGCGAATGCCATCGGGTCATAGCGCGGCCGCGCTTCGGGTGCCAGGGGTTTGGGCTCCGGCAACAACCAGTCGTCGCGTTCCATGTCGAACGCCAGGCTCGGCCCGCTGATCAGCAGCAGCGCCAGCAGCCACTTAGAACTTCGCATTGAAATCCACCTGCAGCACGTCCACGCCAAACGGCTGGCCGTCGATCGCGTCGGCCGACAGCCACCTGGCCGTCAGCCAGGTGTTGCGGTCCATGCCGTACGAACCGCCAATGAAGAAGCCCTTGCTGTTGGTGCCGCCCAAACGGAAATCGGAATCGGCGAAGGCATCCAGCACCGCATCGCGTTCCAGATGCCGGTAGCCGAGGAAGGCCTGCCAGTCGCCCCGGTTCTGCATCGCAGGCCAGCCCACCGTGACCTTGCTCTGCCAGCCAAGCGTCCGGGCTGCCTGGGGCGTCGTCAGCAGCGCATTGACCTTGGCCGTGTCGTAACCGACGTTCTTCACTACGTCGCCGTCGACGATCACGTGGATGGGATCGAAGTGCGCGAGGTCGAGCGTGGCGGTGAGGTTGACCAGGGAGTAGTCGGCGGCCAGCCCGTACAGGTTCGAGTAATCCAATGAATTGGGTGCCACGCGAAATCGCGTGTTGCCTTTCTGGTGCGCCGTCAGCACGGAACCGGCATAGCCGTAGTATCCGAAACCTGGATCGTAGACGGCGGCGATGTTCTGGAAGTCGTAATAGGCCAAGCCAAAACGCCAGCGCGTGTCGCCGTCCATCTTCCAGTCCAGCCCGGCCTGCGCGGCAAGCAGCCATTTGTCCTTCGCCTGGTTGACGGTCGACGTCTCGACCTCCTTCAGCGGGAAGGCGCCCAGCGTGAAGAAGGGCTTGCCGCTGCGGTCGCTGCGCGTCCACGGCGTGAAGGTGGCGGCCAGACCGTCGAAATTGAGGTTGTCGCTCCACACCAGATCGGTGCTGAAGAAGGGATTCGGGATACGTCCGCCGGAAACGGACAGCCAGTCCCACGGCTGGACCTTGGCATACGCCCGATCCAGCACCAGCGTGTACTTGTTGAAATCGTTGCCCAGTGTCTGATTGGTGGAATAGGGCTCGGTGGTGTTGCCAGTGGAGAGGCGGAACCCAGTCGAGACATAGTCGCTGACCTTGGCCGTCAGTCCGAGGCGCGCGCGGACGCGCAGACGCTGGCGGTCCACTGTCGTGTTGATCGGGTCGCTGTAGCTGCCCAGCTCGGACGCCGGGTCAACGAAGTTGTAATAGAGGTCATTGCCATTCGCGAACAAGTCGTCTTGATAGCGCAAGCGGATATCGCCGTCCCACTTCAGCCGCCCCACCCACTCCGGCACTGCGTTCACATCGCCCCACTGCTCGGTCTTGGCCTGCGCCACCACTTCCTGGCGGATCTGCTCGCTGATTTCGCGCTTCACCACCTCGGGGATGTAGGGCACGCGCACCACGCCGGGCGCCGTTTCGGCCCTGGCGCTGGCTTCGGCCGCTTCCTGGCCTTTTTTCTCGGCCTGTTGGACGAGGTCCTGCGCCGCCTCGGCGCTCAGCACGCCCTTCTTCACCAGCGCATCCACCAGGGCTAGCGTCGTCGCCCGCAGGGTTTCGAGGTCCTGGCGCTCGCTGCCGGCCTGGGCAGGCAACGCAAAGGCCAGGCTCAACGCCATGACCAGGGGCTTGATGTAATGAGTTTTCATGATAAGTGGGTTAATGGAATCTGTTCAAAAATCGGAATGTCAGCGCGATACCACGCGCAGCCGGACCGGCTGCGGGATGTCGGCCGGCAAGGGGTCACGCAGGCTCACCCGGAGAATTTCCTGGCGCAGCGCTTCGTCCAGTTCGCTGTCGCCCGTTCCCTTGTCGAGCTGCACCCGGCTGACGCCACCCGACGGGTTAAACCAGATCTGCGCGACCACCTTGTAATCCTTGCCCTGCAGACGCTTGGCACGTCTCAACTCATCCTCGAGCTGGCGCGAGATCATGTTCGAATACCAGCTGCGCCGTTCGTCCCGGTCGCCGCCCCCGCCGATGCCGATCCCGCTACCTGCGGCCAGATCAGTCGCCATCCCGCCTGCCGGGCCGTCGGGTATGCCGCCGGGCGGCGGGGGCGGTGCCTCGGGCTGAGGTGGCTGGGGCTGGTCGAGCTTGACCTCTTCCTTCGGCTTGTCGATCTTCTGCGGCTCGGGCGGCTTCTCTTCCGGCGGCTTGGGCGGCGGTGGCCTGACCAGCGAGATGGTCTGTATCTTTGGCGACTCCGGCTTGTCGGAGCCCTGGATGAAATGCATCACGCCCCAGATCACGCCCGCCGTGAACAGCGCCATGAACAGCAGGCCGCCGATGAGCGGCAGCCGGCTGCGCAGGGATCGCTTGGGCGCCGGCATCGTTATTTGGTCTGCTTGGCCGTCACCAGACCGAGCTGGGTGATGTCGAGTCGGCCGCACAAATCCATCACGTCGATCACTTTTTCATACGCGATCTTCGAATCGCCCTTAATCACCACCGGCAGATCGGGGGTGATCGCCTTGAAGCTCTTCAGGCGGCTTTCGAGTTCGGCCATGCTGACCGGATAGGTATCCAAATAGATCTGCCCGTTGGCGTCGATGGTGACCGACTTGGTCTTCGGCTTGGCCAGGCTCGGCGTGTTACTCGCCTTCGGCAGGTTGACCTTGATGCCCTGCACCGACGCCGTTGTCATGATGATGAAGATGACCAGCAGCACATACGCCAGGTCCAGCATCGGCGTGATGTTGATATCGTCGAACGGTTCGTTGTCTTCGCGGATCTCGGCCATGTCCGTCCCCTATCGGCTGTAGGTTTCGGCGATGCGCGCGATGTACTCGTCGACGAAGACGTGCATGTCGGCACTGATCGACTTGATGCGCGAGCCCAGGTAGTTGTAGCCGAACAGTGCCGGGATCGCGACCGCGAGGCCCGCGACCGTGGCCACCAGAGCTGCGGCGATGCCGGGCGCGATCGCCGCGACGTTCACGTCGCCGGTGGCGGCGATCGCGGCGAAGGTAATCATCACCCCCACCACGGTGCCGAGTAGACCCAGGAACGGCCCGCCGGAAATCGCGATGGTCAGCAGCACCATCAGGCTGTTGAGCTTCTGGTTCTCGCGCACCACCGTGGCATCGAGGCTGGCCTTCACCACATCGAGCGCCTGCGGTGACAGTTCCACGCCGGTGCGCTTGCCCATGCGGTTCTTCACCTGCTGGATGCCGGCGTGATAGATGCGGTACAGGGTCGAGTTCTGGTGATGGTCGTGATGGCCGAACAGGATCTCCGCCATGCCGCTGCCCTTCAGGTCGGCATCCTCGGGATCGTCGTCGGCATCCAGCCTGGCCGTATCCTGCGCCTTCAAATCATGGAAGGCTTCCAGGAATTCCTTGTTCGCCCGGGTGATCTTGCTCACCAGCAACGCCTTCGAGGCCATCACCAACATGCTGATGCCGAGCATCACCATCAGCACCGCGATCACCACCCAGCCATCCAGGGTCACGCTCTTCAGGATCACGCCGAAATAGGAGGCATCGCCGTCGCTGTCCTCGCTTTCTTCCTCTCCCGCCTGCACCACCTTGTCGCTGTCCGGGCCTTGCGTCATCGCGGCCAGGCGCAGCCAATCCGCGCTGCGTGCAATGTTGGACACTTCCAGTTCATCGACCTCGCCCTTGAAGCCCGAGCCAAGTTTCAGATCCAGTGCCGCATCGGGTGCCGCCACTGCGGCCTCGGCTACCATCGCACCGTTGAGATACACACGAAGCTTGTCTCCCAGGGTCGCCGACACCTGGCTCCAGCCTGTTGCGGGAACATCCGGCCCGCTTACCGTGACGCTGCCCGAACGGGCGACCAACTTGCCGCCTTCCAGTGCCAGCGTCAGCGTCTGCCCGGCATGCAGCAGTTCAGCCGTTTGGCCGGCCGTGTCTGGCTTGATCCAGAGCGAGATCGTCATGCCGGCCACCGCGCCATAGACCAGTTTCGGTGCGGCAGGAATATCGAGCGTTTGCGTCCCATCGAACTTGACGGCTCCGCCGATCGCTCCGCCCGGAGTGCGCGTGGCGGTGAAGGTACCGGATGGAATCGCCGCCGCCGTGCTGTCTTGCGGCGCACCGCTGGCCTCCGCGTAATGCTGGACCAGCATGAAGCTGGGGTCGTAGACTGCTTTGCCGTCGCCAACCGCAGGCGCGCCCTCGTTGCCGTAATACAGCCAGACCTGCTGCTTGTCCTTGCCGCCTTCCACCTTGGGAACCTGTACCCAGATCAGGGCCTGCTCGGCGGTGCTGTCGAATTTCTCGATCTGGAAATTCAGCGGCGTCTTGTCGTCACCCGCCACGAAGCGCAGATCGGAGCCATTGGGATTCGCGCTCAGAAAGTCGAAGTTGCCCGTGTGCAGGCGGATCAGTACCGGCACGTTGGCCTGCGTTTCCTTCACCCCTGCGCCTGAATCGGCCGTATTGATCGTGAACGCCTTGCGCGCCGACCAGTCGCCGTTCCACCACGCATGGGCCGGAGCGGCCGCCAACATCAACAGCAAGGGGAACAGGAATCGGATCATGGCGGACAGGCTTCGCGGTATTAACAAAGCCTACGAGTGTGCCGTCGGACTGTTGCGTCGCCATGAAAACAGCCTGACCCGACATGAGCCGAATGGCTCAGGTTCGAGCGGCCTGTTTAGACGAAATCAAGTGCCGCCATTTTTCTGTTTCCGGCAGAGCGCATCGTCCTTTCCGCATTCGGCGGATTCCCCCCCAAAACCCAATACCTCGACGGTAACGAAACTAGGACGGAACGACTTGATGTCTGCATCTTTTTCGGAAGCCAGTGCATTATTTGCCTGAGCCATCGCATCCATCGCCTTACTGGCACTGGCTGCGGCATCACCGGAAACAGGCGCTGCCGGCACGCCCGACGAGACGGATGGAACTCCCACGGAACTTCCGCTCGCCGAGAAATTATCGGCATTCTTGACTAGCAGCGCGGCCACGACCAGTCCGCTGGCGGAACTGACCCCTGCTTCGCCGGCGTCGATCGTTCCAGTCGGTGCCAGCAGATAAACCTTGCCCGGATCGGGTTGCTGTAGTGGCCCGAAGCCGTCCGGATCGTAGCTGACGGTTCGGATGCCGCTGCCGCTGACATCCAGTGGCGGTAACAGCAGCAACTTGCCGGTCGGCGTGCCATCGGCCTTCAGTTCGGCGACAAGCCGGGGCGGAGAACTGGTCCTCGCCGAGCGCGAACCCCGTCCGGCATCCAGGGTGCTGCCGTCGCCGCTGGTGTAGAGCACGATGTCGCCACCCTGGAAAGTCGCGACCTTGGACAGGTTGACGTTCATGTCGCCGCTCAGATAGGCATTGATGGCACCGCCGGAGGTCGTATAGATCCCGATGTTGCGTCCGCTGCTGGCGGTAGGCAGGCCGACGTTGATGTTGCCGTTGGGCGCGAGCAGGTTGATGTCGCCACCTGTCGCCCCCGGATTGGTGCCGGTGCTGACGCGCGCGTTGTATAGCGTGATGTCACCCGTGCGGCCGGCCTTGAATAGCGCGGCGATCGCGTTGTTGGCCGCGGCAAGCGCGCCATTGTAGGCATCGGTCATCAGACCTGTTGCGGATCTCCCGGCAGCGGCATTCGGATCGATCGGCGCTTCATACACAGCGCGGCTACCCGGTTGGACTGCGCCGGCAAACAGCACGTCGATGGCCTGGTTGGCCTCCTGGATCACGGCGTTCGCCTCGACGACGGCAGCCTCGGTCGATTTCGCATTGCTCTGCACCTGGCCGAGCAGGCCCTGAAACTGGCCGACACTGCGCAGCACGCTGAACAGACCATCGACCTGCCCGGTACTGAGCAAACCGGTGTCCACGCCGGACATGACAATCAACGAGGCCGCACCCGCGGTCTGCAGGCTGCCGTTGGTCGTGTTGCCAACAGCATCGATGCGGGTCACGTCGTTCGAGTCGAGCACCGAGCCGCTGAACTTGGTGGCATTCACTGCGCCAAGATTGACGTTCCGTCCCGCCTCGACCAGGAGTTTTCCGGGACCGCCAATCTGGATGTGCGGCATCAATCCCCATTGCGTGCCGTTTCCCAGAACGTTCGAGTACAGCACATCACGGCCCGCCGCCACCCTGCTGATATCGTCGCCGAGATTTTGCAGGTCGAGCTGCACATTGGCGATGTCACGGCCGGCCATGACCACCGACTTTTGCGGGAAGTAGAAAGCGGCATCGCTGACGTCGCCCGTTTCCGCCACCACAGCGTAGCGATAACCCGGCAGCACGGATGGCTTGACCATGCGAGCGTCGGAAACCAGCGGCGGATTGAAGGCATAGGATTTCCCCAGCGCGATGAAGTCGCTGATCCCGAGTACCAGGCTGCTTGCCGTGCCCAGGTTGGCGGGATCATAGTCGCCCGCCCGCAATACCAGGTCATGCACGGTGTCGCCGGCCAACAAACGGAATAGGCCATTACTGTCCGGCAATTGAGCAAGACCGTTGGAACCGCCGGCCATCAAGGCGTTCGAGGCGTCAAACCGACCAGTACCGCTGCTCACGCTGCCTTCCAGGGCGGCGGCGGAGAAACGCGGCGGCAGGATGTTCCTGGCCGATTCGGTGACAGGCACGATCACCAGGTTGCCGCCCACCGTTGTCAACGACAGAGTGTCTTCGGGCGCGTAGCTGAAGAAATAGCTGGGGGTACCCCGATAGCCCAGGCGCGTGTTCGAAACCGTGGCGCCTGCATTCTTCGGGCTTGCGGTGATTGTGGGATTGGCCGCGCTACCGAGCATCACGCCGCCCAGCGCTTCGACGTCGACATGGGCGCCGCGCCAGGCCGGATCGTCGCTCCAACCCATCAGCCAGAAAGCCGGTGCGGTGGCGCTGTCGGCGACGCCATTGAGGCCGCCGATATCGCCGCCCGCCGTGAATCTGGCGCGGCCGCGTCCGATCAGATACTGGCCGCCGAGCAGGTCGCTGCCGGCGTCGATGCGCACGTCGCCACCGCCATACACGGTGTTCGCGCTCGGAATGGTATTCCGGCCATTCACGGTCACCAGGGTCGCGCTGGTCGACGCCGAGCGTGAAGTGGCGGAGGCGACCGAAAGATTGCTGATGGTGTTCGATGCCGTGATGGCGATATTGCCGCCGCCCAGCGTGGCGATCCCCTCTATCCCCTTGGTTTTTGCGGTCGTGTTGCCAAGGCGGTCCACCCACCAGTAGGCTGGCTGGTAGGCGTAGCCACGCGCAACGCTGACCGACGAATTGAGCGTGGTGCCGGGAACGACCGTGTTGCGCCGCAGCCAGTCGTTGACGTTGGCATAGCTGCCGCTGCCTGTGACATCACGCTTGGCATTGATGGAAATACTGCCGCCGTCAACGAAATTGACGCCACTCGCCGGTGCGAAGTATTTCTTGTTCAGTGCAGGATCGGCGGCCATGATGGGCAAGGCCACTGCGCGTCCCGTGGTGTACACCACCGACGCTGGCGTGGTCGCCCTGACATCCCGTCCGGCGGCGATCCGGATATCGCCGGTGCTGCTGGTGAGCTTGCCGCCGGGGTTCAGAACCACGTCGCCCGCTGTCGTCGAGGGCATCACCGCCAGCACGTCGGCAGCTGCGGTATCCGCGCCGCCTGCCAGTTCCAGGGTCCAGCCCGAATCGGGCGGAAGCGCGCTTTCGTCCGGCAGGCCGAGCCGGGCGTTCACGTCGATATTGCCGGCGACGCGCAGGGCCAAACGCCCTGCCGACTGGCTGCTGCCCGTGCGCAGCCAGTTGGCGTTCGTCAAATCCCAGTCGGCATCGACCGTCATGTCGCCGTTGCTGACGAGCTCCACGCCCGCACGCACTTTCAATGTGTTGGTTGTCACATCCGAACCGCCGGCCTGGAGGGCAGTCAGCGCCGCGCCCTGGATGGAATCGGCGGCGTTCATGAACGCATCGTAATCCGCATAGACTGCACCTGAGGTCGATGCGGCAGAGGATGTCGTCGCGACGCCGGTATAGCGCTTGTAGCCTTCGAGTACGACCGTGCCGGGCTGGGGCGCACGTCCCCCCGTCACACTCACCGTCCCGCCCGTGCTCTTTACCTGCCCCGCCAATGTGGCCTGCAGGCCGTTTCCGCCCGCCGTCCTCGGCGCCGAGAACACGATCCCGCCACTGCTCGACTTGCCAGCCGTGGCGGCGGACACATCGATCACTGCGCCGTTGTCGAACGCAAGCTGCCCATTGCGTGCATAGAGGGCGACCTCGCCGCCATCGGAATAGGCGGCGTCGGCCCCGGTGTCGGCGGAAGTGCCGTTGGCCAGAATGCGGCTGCCGCCATGCAGGTGGATGCCCTGACCGGCGTCGAGTTCCACCTTACCCCCACCTTCGACGCCGGAGGCGTCCAGTATGCCCTTCACAGCGATATCACCTGCGTCGGCCACCAGTTGGATGTTCCGTGCGGTCGCGGTATCTACCGTTGTGACCTCGATATCACCGGTGCGTGCGCGCAGATAACGGCTCAGCCCGAAACCACCGTTCTCCAGCGCCGCGTTGAGGATGGAGAAGTTGGCCAGGCTCGCGGTGTCGAGATAAACGCTGCCTGCCCGCTGGCCGCCGGCCGCGCTGGCCAGCAGAGTGCCGTTCAAATTCACTGTGCCGTGCGCCGCGTTGATGGTCAACACGCCCGCATCGCCACTCGTTGCGCCACCTTGCAGATCGATGCGCGACCCGGACTGGGCATCCACGGAACCATGATCGCTGGACAGCGTGAGTCGTCCAGCTGAGGCTGAGGCCACGATGTCAGCGGTGCCCTGCGCAAATGTCTTTTCATAGGCGGAGAGATCGATATTGGAACCGCTTCTGAGCGTGACACCGTCGCTCGCCGTCCCGCCATGTGCCGCGAACGCCAGACGACCGGATTCGAGCGTGACGTTGCCGTCGAAGTCGATCGAACTGCCATCAAGAGCGAGCTTGCCGCCCGGCGCCGGTGCATCGGCCAGGGCTGGCGCGTTGGCAGGCCGGGTCAATTTGATGGCGTGCCAGGTCTGGGTATCGGCATCGTAGGCCTTGATCCGCTGATCCGCCTGTTGGCCGGCCGCTGCGACGCGCGCGGACTCGATATTGAGATCGCCGGCGACGGTCAATAGGCCCCTGCCCTGCAGTGACACTTCGCCTGCGTTCAGGTCGGCCTGGCTGAAACCGGCCACGGTCACGCCGCCATCGTTGAGACCGCCGGACGTCACACTGTCGCCGAGCACCAATCGGTCGGCGTTCAGGGTAAGGCTGCCCGCGCCGGAACCGGTTCCCGTATAAGCAGAACCGCTCAGGTTCTGCAGGGTGAGCTGGCCGGCGGACAACTGTACTGCCGCCCCCGTCCCGTTCACGGCATGTCCGACGAGACCGGCGCTGTCCAGCGTGAAGCTGCCGCCGCCCGTCTGGCCGAGGTTCACCGCGCCATAGAAATCGATACTCGAATAACTGCGCAGGACAAAATTCCGCGCGCTGCCCAACGCAGCCAGCTGCGCGTTGCCCAGCGTCAACGCCGTGCTGCTTTGGGGCACGGCACCGAGGGCGATCTGGCGCGCACCGATCGCCAGGGTATCGCTCTCCGCCACGCCGGCCATGTGTGGCGTGCCAGTCGAATCGATGACGACGGATCCCCCCTTCGCGCTCAGTTTCGCACCGGCGGCGATATCAAGATTGCCATGTGCAGGATCCGTATCCAGCGCGCCGGTTCTGACGATGGGTGCCAGCTCAGCAGCCGACAGGCCCAGCAAAGCGCCATATTGTCCACCATCGGAGTTCACGTTGACCTTGAGCGTGCCGGACCGGCTGACCACCGTGCCGGACGCTTCCAGGGTGGACGTACCCGTTACGTTCAGCGTGTCGGTCGCGGCCAGCCACATTTCCGGCGCACGCAAGGTCCCGCCATCGAGATCGACGAGGACGTCACTGGCGATAACGTCGAGCGTCTGCCCGTTTGCGGTATCGGTGCGCTTGCCGCCGATAAGCAAGTCGGCTCCCAGCTTGGACAGGTCGTCGGCTTTCAGGCTGGTATAGCCGCTTGGAGCCGAGGCGGCGTTGTCCACGATGGCAAATTTCGCCCCATAGATATCCACCTGGCCGTTGGCGCCGTATTGCCCGAGCGCATCGCGCATCCCCGCCTCGGCCAGCAGCGTTCCCTCGAACGCCAGATTTCCCCGGGCGCCGATGCTCAATCGACCCCCGTCCTGCGGCAATGCCGGCAAGGACGTGTTGTTCTTCGCGGCCTGATCGACGAAATACTGGCTGCCGGTCACGAGATACTCGGCTTGTGGATAGCTGGTCTGGGTCAGCGCATCCGCGCCTGACTGGACGCTGAACCCAGACCAGACAGACTGGCGTATGCCAGTGCCCGCGTACCCCAGCCTGCCGGCCACGATCACGCTGCCGTCGGCTTGCGTCGCGGCATAGCCCGGGTTGAGGTTCGTATAGCCGGCCGCGCTTTGCGCCTTCACCAGATAAGCACCGGGCAACAGGGCATAATAGGCCGGCAACAGTGCGTAGTCCCCTTCGGGCAGACCGGCGCCTGCGGCAAGGTGCACCATGGTGTAGGGTGCGCCGGCATTCACGCCGACGGGCGCGAGGCCGTTGAGATAGCCGTCGCCAGGCTGGAACAGCACGCCAGGAATAATGGCATAGGTGTTGGCGGCCGCGAGCACATCCTTCGAGCCACCGATGCCCGGTATCCATTCCATGGCAGCAAAATCACCGCCGCCACGGATGTCGAGGGTTGCACCGGAAGCGACGCTCACCGCGTCGGCCGTGGCGGAAATCTGCTTGCTGGGTGCCGTTTCGGTCTGCCGGCTGCCGTACCAGAGCGACTGTCCGACGTTGCGGGTGGCACCATAGGGAATGACCAGTTCGGTCTCGCCACCATCATGCTGCCACAAGGCAGACACCGAGGTCACACTGCCGTCCTGCAGGGTCAGGGATTTTCCACCCTCGAGCGCGATCTGGCCGAGCGGTGCCTTGATCGTCCCCCCCTGGAGGATCTGGTCAGCCTTGAGGGTGAGCCTGCCCCCCGCGGAAAGCACCGGCGCCGGCTGGTGTGTGTCATTTCCTTTCACGGTGATGAGTCCGTCGGCAACCGGGTTGCGGCTGGTACTGACCGCGATGTTGCCTTGCGCATCCTGCGTGATCGAATCCACCGACGCCTGCTCGACGGCCACGCTGTAATCGACGGCGGTGGCCGGGTAAATCTGATCGGCCTGCAGCGTGATGTTGCCTGCGGAAGACAGACGGCCGGTCAGCGCCAGCAGGGTCTTCAACAACGGCGTGGAATCGGATTGATCGTTCTGGTCGAGATAACCCAGCGGGAAGCCCTCGAACCGGATGTCGCCGCTGCTGATCAGCTTAAGGTTGGCAACGCCATTGGCCGCGATATTGCCGGCAAGGGATATCTGTCCTGCGTTCAGGCTGAGTTCGCCACGACCGGGCTGCGTGGCGACCGGAACCTGCGGCAGCAGATTCGAAAGTGTCGGATATTGCGCAACCACGTCCGCTGGCAGATTGGTCGACAGACGGAAGGCATTCTGCGTGTTGTAGACATCGATCTGACCTGTCTGCCAGACGTTCCCCCCTCGCGTGCCGTTGCCGATGCTGACGGCCCCAGCGCCCTGCACCCTCAGTTCGGGCGTGTCCAGGCGCAACTGCGCGCGCGGCGCAAAGTTGTTCAGCCCGGCGATGAGCTGGATCTGGCTGTCTGCCTTCAGCGACACCGTGTCAAAACCGCCGCCGACGCGCACGCCGTCTTTCTCTACGCCGTTCACCAACTGATCGGCGCTGATGTTCGCGCGCAGCGCAGACACGAAGCGGCCGTTGCCATCGGACAGATTGCCGATCACGCTGCTGTCGGCCGACGAGCCATCGTGCAACAGCGATGTGGCCGTCTGACTGACGACGATCGTGTGCTCGAGATGATGCACATCGGCGTCCCAGTAGGCCAGTGCTGTCGCCACCTTGGCATCGTTGTTGGCCTCTCCGGCCAGCAGATTGCCGTAGATCGCATTGCTCGTGAGCGCACCGTGATAAGACAGGTCGAGCGCGAAGCTGCCGCCGGCAACCGACGCATCGCCGCCGGCACCCAGGAACGTGGCGTCCAGATAGGCATTCTCGGTTGCATTGATCGCAACGCGGCCGCCCTCGCTCGCCACCGTGGCGCGCGTATAGATCGCGTTACCGGTACCTGATCGCATATCGGCGGCATGCTTCGCGCCGCTCACGTCGATAACCGCGCCCTTCCCCATAACGAGATCGTTCTTGCGGGCAGTGATGTCGATCGTGCCGCCGTGCAGCACCTGGCCCGTGACCAGTCCGCGCGGTCCACTATCCGCCAGGAAAACGCCGGCGGTGGACAGCACCGCCTGATCGCCGATGTTCAGCGCATTGAAACGGCCGGTGGCGGTGTCGTAGTAGAACTTGCTTCCCGAATCGAGCGTCAGGCTGATCGCTCCGCCCGGCGCGATCAGTGTGCCTCCGATATCCATGCGCGTGGCCGACGACAAACCGATACTGCCCCGTGGGTCCATGCGCAGGGTCACGCCCGGATCGACCGTGATGCCGGTTTCGTTGACACCAAGCTGGAACGTGCCAGAAGACGATGCGCCGGTACTCGCGTTTAGGCTAACGGGCGACCGCAGATAGTCCGACATCGTGGTTTGCACCGAACTGAGCGTGGAGAAAGGCGTGCCCGTGGGCGCGAGTTGCGCATTGGCGCGAGCGATGCGCTGGTATGCAACAGGATGGAGACTCTCCCTGAAGTGGACCGCGTTGAGTCCTTCCAGCGTGTACTGGGTGAATCCGCCCTGGGTGAAGAACCCGGGCAACAATGCGTCGGCGGAAGGCCCGCCGACGTCGATCGCATCGGCGGTCAGGGCCAGCGTACCCCCATGCGTGCCGCCGTAGGCCTGCAGATTGACGCCGTCCAGCTCGGTCGTCGGCAAGGCGATCGTGCCGCCGTTGCCGTAGCTCAGCTTAACTGCCTGATCGAGACGCGCGCCGCCCGAGGCATCGATCGCGCTGCCGGCGGCCAGCGTGGCGTATCCCTTGATCGTCACCGTGCCGCCATCGACGGCGTTCGGCACCACGACACTGCCTGTGGACGCGCTGTCGTTGACCCAGTTGCCTGCCACCGACAGGACGCCGTGTGCGCCCAGGTGCGTAGTGCCGTAGAGCGAATTGTCCACGGTGCGGTTGAACGCCAGGACGCCGGCGGCGGCCCTGACCGTTCCTGCCACGTCGATCTGCGGTGCCAGCCACATCAGCGAGCCGCCGGCGCCCAGGTCGAGCGTGACGTCCTGCGGCACCGTGATGGTGCCGCTTGCACGCAGGGCAAGCGTGCCGAATCCTGTGCTGGCGTTCGATTGAGCATTGCCGGATGCCATGCCGCCAAACAGATTCGCCGGCAGCAGCAGCGTGTCCGCCAGATCGGTCGGAAAAGCCGCGTTCAGCGGATCGGCGTTGACCCCGGCCAGGGCATCCGCGATCTGTTGGCGCGCGGCCGTACCCTCGCCGAACGTGACGTCGTGCAGGGCATAGTCAGAACCCAGGCTGTCAAGGTTGTTGGCCGTGGTGCCATCCTTGACCGAACTGAAATCGAGCGCGCTGCCGGCAAGCACGGACTGCGTGCCGAGTACCAGCCTGCCCGCCTCGGGCATCGCGTTCATGGCGCGCTGGTAAGGACCAACCGTCACCCCGCCGGCAAAGTGTCCGCCGAGGGCCATCTGTTGCGCGTCGATGGTCAGCAGGCCCGCGCTTTTGCCCTCGACATAGCCCTTGACCAATGCGGTCTTGTTGACCACGCCGTCGTATTGCAGTGTGGTCGGCGCCGTCGCGACGTCATACAGACGCCCATGCGACACCAGATATGTCGTGGTGCGCGTGCCGTCGCCATAGCGATAGCCGCCGCCCGACACATCGACGCTGGCGTTGCCCGCCGAAATGAATTCGCCGGTGTTCACCGTGATGGTGCCGCCGGCGGTGGCTTTCTCGCTCACCGAGCGCGGTATCGCGGCCACCTTGTCGGCAATGCTGAACAGCAGGGGCGAGCCCTTGCGCGTATCGACCGTCACTGTCTGGTTGATCAGGAAGCCGTCCTTTTGCAGCGGCGAATCGGCGAGATCGAGACTACCGAGCTTGAACGTCAGGTAGTTCGACTCATACGGCAGATCGACCCACAGTCCGGCTGTGCTCAACACGCTGTCGGTGCCGAGATAGACCCGACCGGTCTGCGAGGGACGGCTCGTGGGGTCGTTGTTGACGTTTTCCTTGCCGATGACGATGCGCCCCCCCGGCGCCACAGTCTGACCCTGGTGCACGACGGTCTCGCCGGTCATCTTGATCACGGCCTGGTAGTGCGGAAAGCTGCCTGTGTTGTACACCGTGTTGTCGGCATACGGATCCGATTCGGCCAGCGTGGTGCCGTCGTTCTCGGGCAGGGTCTGGGTCACGCTGTCCTTGCTGGTGGTCAGGACGCTGTTGGCATAGATGGTCTGCTTGCCGGCGGCATCGTAATTCTCCGCCTTCAACCAGATCGAGCCGTTCACCGTGGTGGCCGTGTTGGCCGAGACCAGGCCCGACTGGTTGACGACCAGACCCGTCAGCGTGGTGTTGCCGCGATCGGTATGAATCGCGCCACCGAGGTTGGCCGCGCTGTTGAGCTTTTGTGCAGCGATGAGCTGGCTCAGGTTCAGCGAGCCTTCGGGGGCCGCCGTCACCTTCACCAGGAAACCGCGCATGGACAAGTCGTTGGGATTGTAATCTGCGCCGGTGGGGTCGTTGTAGAGCTGCAGGTACACGGACTTGCCTGCGGCCAGAACGACCTGGCCGTTGTTGGCGGTGATGACGCCGTGGTTCTCCACCTGGGGCGCGAACAGCATGATGGCGCCACCTTCCTCCACCGGCTTGCCGGTCGTCGGGTTGGTTGCCACCTGGCCGCTGGCGCCATCCACCTTCACGCTCTTGATCGTGCCGTAGTTGATCACCTGCCCGGCCGTGTTCAGCGCCATGGTCGCCACCAGGGTCGGATCCGCCTTGCCGACCAGGCTGGAGGTGATGCCGTTGTCGAAGGTGCTCTGCGAAATGTTGAGCGACGAGGCGATCAGGGTATTGACGTTGACCTGCGCGGAGCCGTCGAACAGGATGCCGTTGGAATTGACCAGATAGACCTTGCCGTTGGCCGACAGCGTGCCCTGAATCACCGAGGGATTGGCGCCGCCGATGTAGTTCATGGCCTCGGCCGAGCTGCTGGGCTGATTGAAGCGCACCGTGTAGCCCTGGCCGATGTCGAAGCTGTTCCAGCGGATCGTCGTCTTCGCCGCTGTCTGGTTGATCTGCATCAGGTTGGGCGCGCTATTGACGATCCTTGCCGTACTTGGGTCCGACACCACCCCGCCGGTGGGCAGCGGATTGACCGGTGCGGCGACATGATTCTGAGCCGCCAGTGAAAGCGATGCGCAGGCCGACAGGACGGCCATCGTCAGCAGCCGCATCCTGAACTGTGGATGCGTCGGCATGACCGTGGATACAGTCTTCTGTCTGGCTCGGCGCTGGAAAGACGGATCAGGGGTCGGCATGGCGCATCCTCGCGATTCAGAAATCCAGGCGCGTATCGAAATGCACGCGCACATCGTGGGCCCGGGTAAAGGGCTTGGGGGGAGAACTGCTCAGGTCGTTCTTCGGTCCGTCCGTCATGGCCTGGGCCAGGCTCAGGCTGAGGGAGAAGGCACGTCCGGCACGCAGGTTGATCCCCAGTCCCATCGAATCCAGGGTGTAGGACGCGATCTCGGCCGGCAGCGCATCGTTCACGCGCAGATACGCCGCGTCGTAGAACGCATACGGCTGCACGCTTTTCAGCAACGGCCACTGGCTGGGCGTCCAGGCCGGCGCGCGCAATTCCAGGCTGGCACGGATGCCCTGGTCCCCCGCCGCCTCGGACTGCAGATAGCCGCGCACGCTGCCTACCCCGCCGGCAGAGAACTGCTCGTTGTTGATCAGGGCCTGGTCGGCAAGCTGCAGATCCGCGCTGCCCGCCAGCGACCAGCCGGCCGGCAGCTTCTGCAATCGTTGGGCGTTGAGCTTGAGGACGGCAAAGCTGTTGTGGGCGAGATAGCGCCGGTTGCCGAAGGACACCTCTCCCGTGCCTAGACCACGCAGGCCCAGCACCGTGCCGGCCCCCAGCTGCCAGTTGCCGCTGGCGTCGTTCAGCTCCACGTCGTAGTTCGCATCCAGCGTCCAGTAACGCAGAGGTGTGCTGATGCCATTGGCGTCCTGCCTGGAGTTCTTGTAGTCCAGCCCCAGGGTCAATTGGTGCGTCAGGCTGCCCCGAGGACGCAGCGGCATGATGTAGCGCGCGCCGACGATGTCGTTGTTGCCGAACAGGATCTGGTCGCCCACGTTGACGGCCGAGCTGGTGACGTCGCTGGTGGAATGCACGGCGTACACCGACAGATAGCGCTGGTAATCCGCCAGCGGCACCACGTAGGATGCCGACACGGCGCTCCCTTCGGACGGATTGGTGGGCGCGGTCTGGTACGTCAGGGACAAGGTCCGGGCGCGCTGGAACAGATTGCTGTAGCTGATGCCGCCGGCCAGCCGCGTGTCGGATGTATTGGCGCTATGGGCATTGTTGTAGTCGAGCCAGGCCGACACCGGCGGGGTGTCGCTCACCTTCAGTTCGAGCACTGTGGTGCCTGGCCTGCGCCCGGGCTCCAGCGTGGGCGTCACATGCACGCCGGGCGCGCGGCTGACCGCTGCCAGTTCGCGCTGCATATCGTTGAAATTGGGAACGGCCCCTTCCGCGGTGGAGGGTGCCTCGCTGCGGATGCGCGAAGGCAAGGTGTATTGCGCGCCGGTCACGCGAGTACGCTCGATCACGCCCTCGGTTACCTTCAGCACCACCACGCCGTTGTTCACCTTTTGCTCCGGCACGCTGACATAGACCGTCAGATAGCCCGCATCGTGATAGGCCTGCTCAAGCGCGGCGCGCGCCTTCTCGACGTCGGCCACACTTTTACCCGGCCCAAGGAGCGGATACACCGCCTCCTCGATGGCCATCTGGGAGAGCACCGTATTGCCCTCGACCTGAAACTCAAGCAGATCCAGCTTGGGCGAGGTGGCGGTCTCGGGCGCGCCTAGGGCCATGCCGGACACACACGCCAGCATCAGCAGCAAGCCCCTCAGGCTAGCCCTCATCGTCACTTTTCCTCCGTGCATTTCGGACATGTCCGCGAGCAATCCAAAGGGACATGAGTGTAGGTAAAGGCTGTTTCAGTACGGCACGGCGACCATGAGCCATACGGCTCATCACGCAAGCCAATCCCTCCACGGGAAAGGCTTTCGTCAATTCAGATAGCCACTCCTAGCCCATAAAAAAACCTGCCCCGAGGGGCAGGTTTTGCCATGACTGGCAGGCGCGGCATTGCACCGCCCCCGGGTCGTTCAGACTACAACCCGATCAGGGGTTGATGTTGGTGGAGTAGTAGCTCATGGCCGGCTGGCAGCTGTTGGGGCCACCCGAAATGCTGCGGGTGTAGTACATCAGGGGCTGAGCTGCGACCGACGCTTCGGACGCCTCGGTGGCGGTCGGCGCGCCGGAAGCGGACGGGGCCAGGATGCCGGCGGGCTTGCCGAGCAGCGCGGTGGTGTTGAAGGTGTTGTTCAACGGGATCAGGACGGCCGGATCGTTGAAGCCGGTGATCATGGCGGTGCGCAGGGCGCCGACGTCGCCGCCAGGAGTGCCGATCGTGTTCATCGTGGCCTCGTACCAGAACGTGTAGCGACCCGTTGCCGTGTTGAAGGCAGTCGGGGCGATGCCGTCGATCTTGATGTGACGCTGATAGTCCTTGTTCAGGATCTTGTTGCCCGTCTTCGCACCGCCGGCGATGACATACTCGTCGGAGGTGTCGGTCGTGCTGGGCAGTTCCAGCGAGTTGATGCCGATCGCCCAGCGGCCATTGCGGTCGTGGTTGGTCAGGCAGGTTTCGACGTTGCCGCCACCGCTGCCTTCAAACACGCGGCCGCTGTAGCTGGCGGCGTTACAGGCGTTGGCCTTGTTGTTCACCTCGCCGTTGTCGCCAGGCACGAATCCAGCCACACCGTCGGTACAGGGGTCGTTCAGGAACTGCATGCGCGAGGCGGTTTGCGTGCCCGAGCTGATGACGCGGCGGGCGATATAGACGTTGTCGTCGCCGGCCGGGTTGGTCAGGCCAAGTTCACCCCAGCCCACCAGGTTGCCGGAGAAGATGGAGGCGATCTGCGACTTGCTGAGCGAGGGCATGCAGGCCTCGGTTTCGCTGCCCACGAAGCAGCTGGCGGGCAGCGCGCCGGAGGCGATTTGTGCGTCCTGCAGTGCGTTACGCAGACCCAGGGTCACCGGGGTGCCAAAGGTGGTGACGTTCAGCGGCGCAGCCACGAGACCGGCAGGAATAGCGCCCGTGAAGGCAAGTGCCTTCTTCAGGATCGCCGGCTCTTCGTCGGAGACGCCAATGTCGGCGACGCGGGAAGCAGTCAGTGCGCCGGTGACGGGATTTGCCTGGAACACGTTCGTAAACTGCAGGCCCGTGCCGGTCAGCTTGCTGATGCCGTTACCGGAACCACCGTTGCTGTTCTTGATGATGGCGACGTTGGTCTTGCCGAACGAGCCGGCGAAAGCGGTCTTGGGTTGGCAGACGACGGCGAACTGGTTGGTGTCGGTGCCGACGTCGTCGTAGGAAACCTGCTTGGTCGAATCGCAGAACACGCCCTTGGCCCAGGCCTTGAGCTGGTTGTTGGTGGCCGACGATCCGGAGATATAAATCGCTGCGGTGTTGGCGGCGGTGTAGCCACCGTCCGCAAAATTGTAGGCGAACGCGGAGCCGGACAACGCGACCAGGGCGCCGGACACGGCCAGGGTGAGGGTATTGAATTTCATGTCTAACCTTTCAGTGATTGGGTTGGCGGAACCGGGGTTCCGCCAGGAATGGAAATATGCTTAAACGAACTTGCGGCGTCGAACCATGAAGCCGACCAGACCCAGGCCGGCGAGCATCATGGCGTAGGTCTCTGCTTCGGGCACCGCTGCAACAGCGGTGTACGTCAGCACGCCGTTGCTGGCGAGCGTGAAGGTGTCAGCGTCACCGCCGAAGGCGAATGCCGTCGCGGTAGGAGTGTTGGTTGCCTTAGTCCCAGTGGAAACATACTGATAGAAGTTCATCGACTGCCCCAGGCCAGTAGTCAGAACCGAGGTCAATGACAAAACGCCTCCGTTGTCATCCCACGACGCGGAAGCTGCGTCTCCCGTAGTAATTTCGCTAAAACCGCAGCTCGAACAAGCAGCGCCATAAACAATACCGGTCAACTTATTGGCATTGCTTGCGAAGTTGCTCACGTTCTGGCCGTTAATGGCGTTGTCAACCGACTTGGTCGTCAGAACAGTGGTGCCCGTACCGCTCACCCCAACAGACGTTCCAAACACGCCCCAATGGATATTGGCGGTGTTAGCGATAGTCGAAACATAGGTCGTCCAGGCGCTGTTGCTGCTGAGGTCCCAACTGTTGTTGGCAGTGGTATTGAAGCCCGAGGCCAGACCCAGATCGAACACGGCGCTGTTGGTGGCCAGCGGGTTGGCTTCAGGCTCGTTGCCCACGCGGTCTTCAAAAACATACAGGAACAGGCTGCCGCTGGTGCTGGTGGTCGAAGAGGTCAAAGCGTGGGCCTGGCCGGCGATGCCCATCGAAGCGATGGCGGCGGCCATCGCGAATTTCAGAGTGCGGTTCATTAAACAAGCTCCTTTTTGGTGAGAAATCATTGGTCGGGGCAGCCCCCACGTTTGCGCGGTCGGCCCAAGAGGCCGCCCTGCCTGCAACCCGGCTTTCTTCGAACTTGCTGAAGACCCGTGGCTTTCCGGACCCGCCTCGCGACGGGGTTGGCGTAACGAGAAAATCTTCTGATCCCGCTGTGCGAAACAATAGGGGGGGCGTGTTACATGTATGCAGGGAGGACCGGCCGCTGAACTAATCCTTTCGGCTCATGTCGCAGGCTGGTTTTCCTGTTCGGAAGTCGTTCATGGATCGTGCGTTCGCTGATCCGAATGCTGGATAAAAACCCGGTTTCAGGACTTCATGAAGCGACCCCCAGAGCATTGGTGACTGTCTGGCTCAAGACGTAACCGACCCATTGACCGGGGCGAAGGCACTACTCCGGGTCGGCCAGGTCGCTTTCGTCGCTCATACGTTCGGCAGTCCATCGCGCGGGCTTGTCGGGATCGGCGTAGATCCGCTGCATCAGGGAATTGATTTCATACAGCTTCGAGTGCTTCGCCGCGCGGGTCACTTCGCGCACCGCGATCTCGACCATCTTCGGCGCCGAAAAGCGCTGCGGCATTTTGGATTTGTCCAGAAAGAAGTCGTGGCACGAGGACACCGAGCGGGAAAAATAGGAGCGGCAGGCCAAGGGCCGATTCTCATAGATGGCGCAACGCTCGTCGATCAGGAACGCGCAGGGCACGCTGGCCTGGTCGCTGGTCGGTGCGGCGGCACGGATGGATTCAATGACCCGGTCCTTCTGCCCTGCGTCCAGTTGTTCCTCCATGTACTGGACGACGAGCACGGCTTCCTTTTCAGTCAGGACGATGCGTTCGTCCTTGCAACAGTAATTGCAGCCCGCCCGGCAAGGAATATCGCCGGCCCTGGCAGCCATCTCGTCGATCTCGGCATCGGCCACGCGCAGCAGTTCGCGGTAGCGGTCGGCGAAACCTGGTGACACGGTCTTCGACTGGTTCCAGGTCGTATTGAGCCGGGCGAGGACCTTTTCCGCGACGGCCGTTCCGCTGGTCAACAGATCGGGACGCTGGGCAAATTCCGTTTTCAGCCACACCTTGGTATTGGGTACGCGCATGGGAAACTTTCTTTCACGAGAGATAACCGATATCTCCGATATGCGGCATATCCTGCGGTCCTTATCGGATAGGTTTACCGAATGACTGTAAGGCGTTTCGATGACACGCCATGATGTATTACAAAGACTAATATGAGCCGTTCGGCTCACGCACAAACGCGTTACACACGCTATTGCATGTCGCCACGCGAGCCATGCGCATGCAGCAATCCCAGCGCAATGGCTTTGGCGACGGCCTGGCCGCGGGTGCGGACGACCAATTTTTTCATCGCGTGGCGCAGGTGGTTTTTGACGGTGAGCATGGACAGGCCGAGGATATCGGCGATTTCGTCGTTGGTCTTGCCGTCGCGTACCCAGGTCAGCACCTCGACCTCGCGCGCGGTGATGAGCCCGGCAGGCCGTCGGCTGAGCGTGCCGGTGCGCGATTCATGTGACAGCATGCGGGCCAGGGTGGCGAGCAGGTGCGGCAGCAGGATGTCGAGATACAGTTCGAGCCGGCTGTCGAACGGCACCCGCACGCGCGAGAAACTGGCGTAGCCCTTGATCTGGCCATTGGTCCAGCCCATGCCGTGAAAGGCGACATTCTTCAGTTCGAGGTCGGTCAGGCGAGCCGTCCAGTTGCTACTGTCTTCGTGCTGCCCGGCGATCAGGCGCGGTTCGCCGCAGGCCTGCCATTCCTGTGCCAGCTGGCTGATCAGACCATCGCCCGGGTGAATCACGCGGTGATAGTGGTCGTCCTTGAAATAGCGGCAGGCGGTAAAGCGCTGGTGCAGCAGGTAACCGCTCTCGTCCGCCACGCCGCACAGCAGGATTTCGTGCGGGATGAGCGACTGCACCGGGCCATGGATCCAGCTGAAAAAATGATGGCGCAACGTGACCCGCCGCGAGGCGAGCAGGATGCGCGCCAGATGGCCGCACTCTTCGTCGGTCAGTTCGTTGGTATTGTGCATGGACTCCCCTGTTGCGAGCAGAGAATAGGCACACGCCATGACAAGGGCATGAAGTTTTTTTGACGCCAGGAACCTTACGCCGCCCCGCGCACTCTTGCGCACCCCGTGACTTCAGCCCCACCCTGCCCTGGCTTCACACGCCCGTAACGCAGGCCACCTATCGTCGAGGGCCTACTTCCCCCTTATGTCCCCCTATGAGCCACGACGAATTACGCGTGCATCTGGACCACATCCTGGACAACGCACGCCTGATGACCCTGCTGCAACCGGTGCTCGACCTCGCCAACGGGCGCGTGATGGGATACGAAGCCCTCTCGCGAGGGCCGTCGAACAGCCCGCTGCACGCGCCGCAGGCGATGTTCCGCGTGGCCGAACAGCATGGCCTGCTGACTGCGCTGGACTGGGCCTGCGTCCACACGTCCCTCAAGACGTTTGCGCAATTGAAGCTGCCGGGACGATTGTTCGTGAACCTGTCGCCCGGTAGCCTCCTGGATGCGACCTTCGCACCGGAATCGGTGCTGGCGGCGTTGTCGGATGTCGGCCTGTCCAGCAGCCAGGTAGTGATCGAAATCACCGAGAATGCGACCGCGCTGGATTACGCCTTTCTGCGCAAAGCGGTCGCCGGCTTACGCGCGATCGGCATCGAGGTGGCCATGGACGATCTCGGAGAAGGTTTTTCCAGCCTGCGGCTGTGGTCCGAACTGAAGCCTGCCTTCGTCAAGATCGACAAACATTTCATCGCCGGGATCCACCAGGACCCCCACAAGATCCAGTTCGTGCGATCGATCCGGATGCTGGCCGAAGGCGCGCATTCCTGCGTGATTGCCGAGGGCGTGGAAAGTCCGTCCGAACTGGCCGTATTGAAGGATCTCGGCATCCGCTACGCCCAGGGCTACCTGATCGGACGCCCTTCTCCGGTACCGATCCGGTTGTTGTCACGCGAGGTGGAAGCCTGCCTGCAATCCGGCATCGTCAGCGTCTTTCCCATGCTCCAGGCACGCGACGGGCTGCACGTATCGGCCGACCGGCTCGTGGTTTCCGCTCCGTCCGTCAGTCCCAAAACATCCAGCGAAGACGTGCTCGAGCTGATGATGCAATACCCCGAATTGCATGCGGTGGCCGTAGTGGACGAGGATATCCCCGTCGGCATCATTCACCGCCCCGCCCTGCTCGACCGCTTCATCGGCCTTTACGGCCGCGAGCTCCATGGCCGCAAGCCGTGCCGCGACATGATGGACACCGACCCCCTCATCGTCGACAAGGCCACACGCATGACCGAACTGTCCGAACTGGTCGTCAAGAAAGGCAAGGCCGCCTTTACCCAGGGCTTCATCATCACGACAGAAGGACGCTACCTGGGGCTGGGATCCGGCTTCGACCTGATGCGCGAAGTCACCGAAATGCAGATCGTTGCCGCGCGTTATGCCAATCCGCTCTCCGGGTTGCCTGGCAACGTGCCGATCCAGGAACATCTCGAGCGCCTGCTCGTCAACGAACAGACCTTCGTCACGGCCTATTTCGATCTCGACCAGTTCAAGCCCTACAACGACGTCTATGGTTTCCGCCGCGGGGACGACATCATCCAGTTGCTGGCACGCATCCTGCGCGACAGTTGCAACCCTGAACTCGATTTCGTCGGCCACATCGGAGGTGACGATTTTGTCGTACTGTTCCAGAGCCTCGACTGGGAGATCCGCTGCCATGGCATGCTGGCCCGCTTCGATCGCGAATGTCGGGCGCTGTTCAATCCCGAGCATGTGGAGGCGGGCGGCTACCGCAGCGAAGACCGGCGCGGCGTCATGGCTTTTCATGCCCTGGTGACCCTGTCCATCGGCGCCGTGCTGGTCGATCCGAGCAATTACCACCATTACCAGGAAGTGGCGCGTGCCGCTTCCGAAGCCAAGCGCATGGCCAAGCGTATCGACGGCAGCAGCCTGTTCATCGATCAGCGTCGCATGCCCTTCGGCCGGCGGCTGGTGACGCAAACGCCTGCTGCCGGAACCAGCACGGCATCGGAAGAATTGACGTCCGCCTGAGCCGGGAACGACGGCCACCCTTCAAAAAAATGCGGGCCATCAGGCCCGCCAGGTACTACAGGAGAACATTGGGAACACCCGGTTGGAGAAAGATAAACAGGGGGGCTCCGGCCACGACGGCACGCTATCCGGGTCGATGCTTGGTGCGCTCCACCATCATGCCGATCAGACCCAGTCCCGCCAGCAGCGTCATCCATGCCTTGGGCTCCGGTACGGGCGCAGCGCTCAGGGCACCTGCATAGATGCCCCCAGCAGTGCCGGCCGTGGTGCCGGTCACGACGAACTGATAGAAGCCGGGCGCCCCGATTACGGAGGGCGACAGGATGGCGCCGAGATCCAGCGCGCCGCTGGAATCGAACGTACTGTCGGTTCCATAAATCGTGCCGTTCATGTCCTGCAGGGTGATCGCGAAATTGCTGATGTCGTAAACGGGCGCGCTGCCAGACCCGAATTGCAGCTTCACCTTCACGCTCGTGGCGATGGCCTCCGACGCGAAGGAACCGATATCGAAGCTGTACACGTCGACGATGGGCGTGCCCAGTCCGGAAATGGTTTGGGCGATCGAGACGTTCTGGCCGACCAGGTCACCGAGATAGCCCGGGCCGACGGTCGATGCAGCGGCCGATCCCATCGAGCCCGCCAGCGCAAGCGCCAGCATGAATTGCATGCGTTTCATGAAAACTCCCCAATCGCGAAAATAATGCGGCTTTCCAACCTGCATGCAGTTTCACGCATGCATGTTGCAGGCGCAGACGTCCGCGTTGCTTCCGGCATGGCACGTTCGGGCCAATGGCATCGGCTCCTGGGGATTCGGACCATCGGGCCACGGATCGACTGTCATCAAGGGATCACCTTGCCGGGCAAGGATGGGCATTCCGGACAACAAGGGGAGTGCCATGAACACGCAAGACGAGAGACTGGACAGGCAGGCCGACCGGCTGGCCGAGGAAGCCCTGCACGAACTTGGCGATGTACTGCTCGACGACGCGGACGACTACGGCCGGCAGTGTGATTACGCCGGATGCTATCCCTGGCTGCCGGATGTCATCGATGCGCATCCCTACGACGGCACGATCCGTACCGCTTTACGCGGCCTACAGGCGGCGGACGAGGGATTCGAGTTTCCTGCCTGGTAGCGCACCGCTTGCCCGGCCAACAAAGATGCTTCATCTTGGTAGCGGGCGGACGAGGCAAGCAACCCCGGATGTTCCGAAATGAAGTGTTCAAACCGGCAGCCGGGCACATCTGGCCAAAACGGGGCGGGATATGTCATCCTGCGCGTGTCGTTTGTCTATCGCCTCGATCAAGTGCGGGAGCCGAACCATGCCCTATTCCCTTTTCCTTTCCATCGCCGCTGCAACCGTCTGGCTGGCTGCATGCACGTCCACTCCGCGTCCGCTCGCGACCGTACCGTCGGTTGATCTCGATCGCTATTACGGCAGATGGTATGAGATCGCACGGCTTCCAAACCGGTTTCAGGCCATGTGCGTGTCGGATACCCAGGCCACCTACCGCGCGGAGGGGTCGGCCGTCGCCGTTGTAAACCAGTGCCGCACCGCGACCGGCAGGATCGAGCAGGCCGACGGCATCGCCAAGGTCGTGGCAGGCAGCCGGGGCGCCCGGCTGAAGGTGAGCTTCTTCCGCCCCTTCTA
>Ga0066256_1001868_pt1 | contig 25944 bp, 20 predicted proteins | sample ThiBio_1000_biof_FD_87107 | JGI IMG/M metagenome (GOLD analysis project Ga0066256, IMG submission 87107) | Wastewater bioreactor microbial communities from Cape Town, South Africa - Thiocy_expt_1000_biof (version 2) | ecosystem: Engineered > Bioreactor > Thiocyanate-remediating >... | reverse complement strand
GGCTCCCCCCAGAACGGGCGGTAAGAATCCTGCCCCGCTGATGGAAAGATTTACCGGTAACCTATCGCAGATGATAATGCCAAATCCAGCGGCACGGTTGAAAAATCCCGATCACCCCGCTAGGAGTTTTCAATCCCCGAGCGATCCTCTGGCATCTCCCGCCATATCTGTATCATCATTTGAAGGGGTGGAATATTGTCTGAAATAATGACACGTATCAATTCTGGAAAAGCAGTATTCAACGATATTTACATTCAGGGCGATCCAAGATCGTATTTCTCAATTCTTGGTTCTCTTGATTATATGATTCCGGACGTGGCTGAACCCATCATCCGCCAGTTGATCGAGGCTCGCGCGCGCCTTCACGGCGATGCCAGCACCGTTCTCGACATCGGCTGCTCCTACGGCATAAATGCGGCCATCCACCGCTTTCCCGTCAATTGCGCGAGCCTGCGCCAGCGCTATGCCCGCCGCGAGATGATGGAGCTGGATACGCAGGAGATCGTCGGGCTGGACCGCCATTTCTATGCGAGCTGGCCCGATATCGGCATGAGCCGCTTCATCGGCATTGACAGTTCCGCACCGGCGATCCGCTACGCCAATGCCGTGGGACTCCACGATGCCGGCATCGCGGCCGATCTCGAGGCCGGTCCGCTATCGGCCGCCGATGCGGAGGTTATCGCACCTGCCAACATACTGCTGTCGACCGGCGCCGTCGGCTATGTCACCGACCGGACATACAGAAGGCTCCTCGATGCCGTGACGGCGCAGCCATGGGTGATTTCCTTCGTGTTGCGCATGTTCCCCTACGACAATTTCGCCGCCCTGCTCGCCGAACGCGGGATGGTCACCGAAAAGCTGTCCGGATCGGCCTTCGTCCAGCGCCGCTTCCAGGACGAGGCGGAGTTCGCGCAGACCCTGGCGGTGCTGGAAGGGCGCGGAATCGATACGGCGGGGTTCGAAGCCGATGGCCTGTTCGTGGCCGAGTTGTACGTCTCCCGTCCCGAGGCCGATGCGCGGGCGATGCCGCTGGACGACATCGTGACCGTGACCAGCGGGCGCTTCAAGACTGTCGGATCGCGTTTCGTCCAGGTCGGCCAGCGGAACGATATGCGGGTCGCCATGGAGGCTTGAGGCATTGAGTGCCGGACCAGCCCGCGAGGCCGCCGCCATCGCGCTCGAAGACGTTTCCAAGCGCTACGGCCAGACCGCGCATTATGCCGTCCGCAGCATAGACCTCGCCATCGCGCATGGCAGCTTCGTGGCGATGGTCGGCTCCTCGGGATCGGGCAAGACCACCCTGCTCAAATGCATCAACCGGCTGATTGAGCCCGACCATGGCGCCATTCTCGTCGAGGGGCAGCCTGTCAGCGATCGCCCGGCGCACGAACTGCGGCGGCATATCGGCTATGTCTTCCAGGGCATCGGGCTGTTTCCGCATCTCAGCGTGGCCGAGAATATCGGCGTCACACCCGATCTGCTCGGCTGGCCGCGCCCCGAGATAGCCAGCCGGGTGGCGGAGCTTCTCGAACTGGTGGAACTGCCTGCCGATTACGGCGCGCGCATGCCCGATGCGCTTTCGGGCGGGCAGCGCCAGCGGATCGGCATCGCCCGCGCGCTTGCTGCGAGGCCGGGTATCCTGCTGATGGACGAGCCGTTCGGCGCGCTCGATCCGATCACGCGCGAGACGCTGGGCAATGCCTGCCGCCATCTGCATGAAACGCTCGGCCTGACCACGGTGATGGTGACGCACGACATTTTCGAGGCGGTGCTGCTCGCCGACCGGATCGTCGTCCTGCGGCAAGGCCGGATCGTCGCCGACGGCACGCCCCATGAACTGCTTGTCGATCCGCCCGACGAGGAAGTCCGGGATCTGATGGCGATGCCACTTCGCCAGGCGGGCCGCGTCCAGGCGTTGCTGAATGGGGCACCTGCGGCGGTTCCCTCGTGACGGATGGTGCTCTGGCCAGCGCCCTGCGCGCCCTGCCGGAATATCTCGGCTATCATGTCCTGCTCAGCGCTGCCGCACTGGCGCTGGGCATGCTGCTGAGCCTGCCGCTCGCGCTATCCGCCAGCCGCAGCCCGCGCCTGCGTTGGCCGCTCCTGTCGTTCGTGAGCCTCGTGCAGACCATCCCCGGCCTCGCGCTCATGGCGCTGTTCTATCCCATCCTGCTGGCTCTCTCGCTGGCTTCGGTCAGCCTGATCGGCCGGGGCTTCTCGGCGCTCGGCTTTCTGCCCGCGTTGCTGGCGCTCACCCTCTACTCGATGCTGCCCATGGTGCGGAACATCGTGACGGGCTTCGCCAATCTCGATCCCGCGCTGATCGAGGCTGCCCATGGCGTGGGCAGCGCCGGCGCCCGGCGGCTGTGGCGCGTCGGCGGCCCGTGGTTCGCCCCGGCGGCGGGGGCCGGCAGGCGCGCGGCCGCGGTCTGGGTCATCGGCACGGCGACGCTGGCCACGCCAGTCGGCCAGACCAGCCTCGGCAACTATATCTTCTCCGGCCTCCAGACGGAGAACTGGGTCTGGGTCCTGTTCGGTTGCGCGATATCCGCGATACTCGCCCTGATCGTCGATCAGCTTCTGGCCCTGATCGAGAGCGGGATCGCCCGTCGGCGGAAGCCGAGAATCCTGGCTGGCGGCGCCGCTCTCCTGATCGGCGTCCTCGCGGCCGCATTCACCGTGCTGATGCCTGCATCCCGGCCCGGCTATGTCGTGGGCGCGAAGCACTTTACCGCACCATCTGTCCTGGCCGCTCTGATCGGTCAGCGGATCGAGGCAGCCGGACTTGCCTCCACCCTTCGCAGCGGCCTTGGATGGGCGGGCGTGTTGTCGTCATTCCTCACTGGGCACCCCGACAGCCTCATGGATTATTCCGGCACGATCTGGGCCAATGTGATGCGTCGGACGGATAATCCTCCGCGCGAGGCGATGCTGCGCGAAATGGCCGAGTGGCTGAAGCGCGAGCATGACATCGTCCTGGTCGGCCCGCTGGGCTTCGAGAACGCCTATGCCCTGGCGATGCGCGGCGACCGTGCCGAAACGCTGGGGATCCGCTCCATAGCCGATCTGGCGGCTCATGCGCCGAGCCTCTCCATCGGCAGCGACTACGAATTCTTCGCCCGGCCGGAATGGCGGTCGTTGCGCGACGGCTACGGCCTCCGCTTCGGCCGCAGGCGCGAGTTCCAGTCGACCTTCATGTACCGCGCGCTGGCCGATGGCGACGTCGATGTCATCTCCGCCTTTTCGAGCGATGGCCGGATCGAGGCAGATCGGCTCATCGTGCTGGATGATCCGCAACAGCGTATTCCGCCCTATGACGCGATCCTGCTGATCTCGCCCCGGCGGGCGCAGGACAAGGCTCTGCTTTCTGCGCTGGAGTCCCTGGTTGGCGCCATTCCCGTCCGGAGGATGCGGCAGGCCAACTTCATGGTGGACCGTCCACGGGAAGCGGTTTCTCCCGCGGCAGCCGCGCGCTGGCTCGATTCGCAAAGCTCTTCATCACCACGTGAAAACCGAATTGACGATTGAAGCTATCGCCAATCTGTGAGCGAATCGCGAACATAACAGTTGTTCAGCGGCGAGGACACCGAACCCGAAGCCTGCCATTTATTCACCGGGCTCGCCGCGCGACTCAATGCGCCCGAACCGGATCAGATTATTTTCAGAGTACGTCTCAATGAACATGGTATTAAGCTTATTTTATCGAAATGATATGATATATTTTTAAAATGATTAAATATTTCTATTTTTCATTGCTAAAGACTTTTGAATCCTATTTCGCACCTCCAAGTAAAGATCACTTCGAGGTTGAAATAGCTAGGGTGTAAGGTGACGTCGGGGTGCTTCATTGGGTGCTGAATCGAGGGCGCTCCGATGCAACGCAGGGTGACGACGTATTCATTATTCGAGAGGGCAAGATTCGTTTTCAAACAACCGTCAATGTCGGACCTTTGAAGGAATGAGGCTTTACTCAGTGGAATATGCCTCGCGATCTAGCTTTGGCCCTGATCAATAAAGCTCCAACCATACTCAGCCCTCTTGCCTGCGAAACCGACGTGCCCACCTGCATGGTTACGCGCATTCGATCCGCCTTCAGTGGCAGTCCAAGTCCAGCAACATCCAGCCTTTTCCAAGCCCCTGGATGGTGGTGCTGCTGATTTCGGCAATTTCTCATTGTGTTATTGGGATATCAGCCTCTTAGGTGCCCGATAGGAGCCCTCTTCTGACCCGGATAACTTATTGTCGATGTCCATTTCTGTAATCCCGACCGCCGGATCAGCTTCAATATGCCGGTTCGGATAGCTGCTCACCCCAAGCCGGAAACGGATCATGAAGCCCCGTCCACAACTCCGGGGTAAACAGTCTTGCAGAGAGAAGGCAATCGTCGAGACGACGGCGAATTTTTGCTTCGTCCATGCCGATACCGATGAACACCATTTCCTGACGGCGATCTCCCCAGGTCGGATCCCAATATTCGGTCACAAACTGTTCGAAACGGCCATCGTCCGGCCACTGGCTCGGAGGCACGCTGGCCCACCAGCGCCCCATGCGCGAAGTGATCGTCTGGGCGCCTGCCACGGCCAGTTCACCTACCCAGTCGGGGCGGGTCGCCAACCAGAAATGGCCTTTCGCACGCACGACGTTGTCGAGGCCATCCGTGACCAGGAAAGCATGGAACCTTGTCGGATCGGGAGGCCGACGCGCGCGATAGACGAAGCTCTCGATACCGAATTCCTCGGTCTCGGGCCGATGGTCAGCATAGCCGTAGAGCTCCTTGACCCAGAGCGGATGCCGCGCGGCCGCCGCCTCGTCGAAGAGCCCGGTATCAAGAATGGCATCAAGCGGGACCTGCCCATTATCGCAAGCAAGAATACGCGCATCGGCGTTGAGCGAGGCGACAAGCTTTTTCACGACGGCCAGGTGTTCCGCAGACACCGCGCCAGCCTTGTTGACGATCACGACATCGGCGAACTCGATCTGCTCGACCATCAGGCCGACAAGGCTGCGCCCATCATCATCGCCCAGCGTTTCCCCGCGATCGGCCAGGAAATCCTGGCTGGAATAGTCCTTCAACAGATTGATGGCGTCGACCACGGTCACCATCGTATCGAGCCGGGCGACATCGCCCAGCGATGAACCGGCCTCGTCGCGAAAGGAGAAAGTTGCCGCAACCGGCAGCGGCTCCGAAATGCCGGTGCTCTCGATCACAAGATAATCGAACCGCCCAGCCTCGGCGAGCGCGCGGACCTCGTTCAGCAGGTCGTCGCGCAGCGTGCAGCAGATACAGCCATTGGTCATCTCGACGAGGCTCTTCTCGCTGCGTGACAAAGCCGCATCGCCGCCGCGCACTAGGTCCGCATCGATGTTCACTTCAGACATGTCGTTGACGATCACGGCAACCCGCTTGCCCTCGCGGTTGGCGAGGATGTGATTGAGCAGTGTCGTCTTTCCCGCGCCGAGAAAGCCCGACAGCACGGTGACCGGCAGGCGATTGTTTGGGCTCATGAGCATGATAGGCCTCACTTAATTAGGGGATGCTGGCCGCGACGCCTGGGCACGGGTCCGGCAATCGGCGCAGTGGCCGTGAACCTCGACGACACATTCTTCGAGGGCGAAGTCAGCGGCACCCGCCAACTCGCCAATGCTGGATTGCAGGACGGGCACGTCAAACATACTGACCCGGCGGCAATCGTCGCAGATCAGGCAAGCATCCGCCCCACCCTCCCGGCACAGATAGGCGTTGAGAGACTGGATGCGCCGCACACGGCGCTGCCCGATCAACCGTGCAAGCGTGCGATACACCTGGTTGGGAACCAGCGGCGCCCCTTTTCGGGACGCGGCATCGGCTATGTCGTAAGCGCTGAGCGGAATATCGGCTGCACTCATAACGTGCATGACAATCGCCTCGATCTCCTGGGGATTGCGCCGCCGCGTGCTTTTCGATCGCCAGGAGGTCATCGGGCCCAACTTCATAAGACCGTTGGATTAGGCAGTCCGGCGTAAACCGCATTGGCATCGAAGGCTGGCGCCGCCTCAATGCGCCGCAGCCTTGCCGCCCGGGCCGTGCATGTGTCAGCCAGATCGACCTCGCGATAGAAGCAGGAGCGAAAGCCGACATGGCAGCTTCCCGGCCCCTCCACGCGCACAAGCAGGATCACCGCATCCTGATCATCGTCGACCAGCAGCCGCTCCACCATCTGGATAAAGCCGCTATACTCGCCCTTGCGCCAGAGGGCTTTGCGGCTGCGCGACCAGAAATGCGCCCGGCGCGTGAGGATGGTCAATTCAAGAGCCTCGGCATTCATTTGGCCGAGCATCAATATCTGCCCATTCTTCTCATCGACGACTATGGCGGGAAGCAGACCCGCAGCATTGAAGCGGGGAGCAAAATCCTCACCCAGTTCCACCTGTTCGACCGAAACACGTTCGGAAAAGAGCGAGGAACGGGTCATCATGAAACGTTTCCCGGCAAGCCGGAGATCGGCAGTTCGCTCCTCGCGACAGGCACCGATCCATATCCGGATGCCTCACCGGCATCGAAGCCATCCAGGCCCTGCAAATCGAATTGCTCGAGATTGGTCGTCATCAGCGTGAGCATGCCACGCAAGTCGGACTCAGCCATGTTGCGAACAATGAAGACCATCCGGGTGCGCTTGTCTTCGCTCGGCCAGGCGTCGAGCGCGACGGGTGTGTGCAGGACATGCTGCACGCCGTGGATGACGAGCGGCATGCCCAGCCCCTCGATATTAACGATGCCCTTGATCCTGAGCAGGTCGGGCCCCTTGAAGGTGGTCAGCAAGCCGATCCAGCGGTCGAAGGCGAAGTCCTTCAGCGGCTCGTCGAAAGTGAGGCAGATCGCGCGAATCCGGTCGTTGTGCCGGTTCACATCATGACGATCATGATGATTATGTGCATCGTGGCCATGCCCCTCATAGGCCTCGGCATTGAGCCAGCGCTGAACGTCGTTGCTCTTGTTGGCGGGATTGTAGATGCCGGCGTCGAATAGCCTCTGCGCCTCGATCGCACCCTCGAGGACATGATAGATCGGCGCCGCAGGGTTGAGCACGCGCAAACGCGCTTCCAGCGCGCGAATGGGGAGGTCGGAGGCAATGTCGGTCTTGGTCAGGAGGAGCCGATCAGCGACGGCAGCCTGCTTGGCCGACTCCTCTTGGGAATCGAGGGTAGCCATTCCGGCCGCGGCGTCGACGGTCGCTATGACGCCATCCAGCCGATAAAGCGATTGCAAATGATAATCCGCCATCAGTGTATGCAGGATCGGCGCGGGATCGGCCAAGCCCGTGGTTTCGATGACCACCCGATCGAACCGGCAATTTCCGTCATCCGCGAAGCGGAAAGGCGCCTCGCTGAGGGTTCGCTGCAAGTCACCGCGAATGGTGCAACACAAGCAGCCACCCATCATCTCGACAACAAGATCCTCCGTCGAGCGCGTTACAAGATCATGATCGAGCCCCACCGCCCCGAATTCGTTGATGACGATCAATGCCCGGCTCATGGCGGGATCGCGCACCAGCCGATTGAGCACGGTTGTCTTACCGCTGCCCAGAAAGCCTGTGAGTACGGAAACAGGAATGCGCGAGCCTTCGCCGGCAAACAGCAGACTCATGCTCTCGCTCCCTGGACCGGCGGAGAAGGCGAAATCCGAAACAGGCGGCACATTTGCATCAATCCATTTAAGATACGATATAACATATCTTAACGGTACTGCATATGAGGGTCAACAGAAGACCCGCCCGGCCCGATCAGCTCTTTTCGCTGCCGCTCGCCTCGTCCCCAGAGGACGCACTGGCCGCCGAAGCCAATGCTGCGATTCCAGCGTGGGAGGCGGTGAGCGACCTCGGCATCGCCATGATACTTATAGCCACCGCGGGCGATGCGAATGTCACGATGGGCAAGCTACACCGGTTCGCCACTCGCTTCCCGGACGTCAGGGTCGTGCTCGATCATCTCGGCTACCCCGATCCGAAACTGTGGCCGGAAACGTTCGGTTTCAGTCCCATGCATCATGCGCTCGCCGGGCACAGGAACATCTATTACAAATTCACCAGCCTGCTGCTGCGGGTTCTCGGCCTGCAAGCGAGCGATCTCAAGGGCTTCCTCGACTATGCGGTCGCCCTTTACGGCGCCGAGCGCATGGTATGGGGCTCCGATTTCGGTAATGTAGACGGCGGCCCGTTCGACTATCTCCAGCAGACTGTCGATGCGACCGATCACATGACCTATGCGGTGAGGCGCGCCATGTTTTTCGACACAGCCTACCGGCTGTTCGCATCCAGGAAGGCGGCATGAGCGAGACAACGCCGCAGAACTGCGCCGTTTCCAGCGCATGTGCGCGCCCACTACGGAATCCGCGAGACAGCCTGGCGGAGCAGTCAGTCTAACGTTAACTCGTCTCCGCTTCGAGGGGTCGAGCCTCGCCGTTGGAGACCAGCAACAAGGGCAAGATTTCCTTCAAGCATCACCGCTTTCCACCCAAGGCGATCCGAATGCGGTGTTGGCTCTACTGTCGTTTCACGTTGAGCTTGCGCGACGTCGAGGAACTGTTTGACGAACGAGGTACGAGGACGTCCTCGTGGTCTAGTTGGTTCAACGACACTGCTGAAAGGTCAATCGACGATCGGCCAATTGCGGTAGCAAAGCTCTAAACACCGCTAAGGGTGCCAAGCGGTGCCTCCTACCCAAATTGCCGAGTTGCAGTTGCCTGAACGCAAGGGGTCGACCTATGGACACCGTGTCTCAATTTTCGACCCTTGCTGGTTCTGGACTAAAGGAATGTGACCTTGCAGCAAAGATTAGTCGTAACACGGGCTTTGTTACGCAAATGGGGGCTGGGTGAGAACACCGCACGAGATGCGCTCATCGAAAGGCTTTATCCTGAGCTCGAACAAATTGCGCTTGCCCGATTACGCTCCGAGCGCAATTCTTCGATTTCAACGGGTGATTTGATTAACGACGCGGTACTCCGGCTGATCGCCCTCAAGCAGGTCGCCATCGAGGACCGCAACCACTTCATTGCCCTGTCCTCGACGCTCATGCGCAACATCCTAGTCGATCGGGCCCGGGCCAAGAACCGCGACAAGCGCCGACACGACGCCGTTGAACTGAACAGCCGGATCGAAGGCGAACAGCCGGTTGACCTGATCGAGCTGAATACAGCGCTAACTAGACTAGGGGCGTTCGACGAGGAATTGGTGCGGCTAGCGGAGATGCGGTATTTCGGCGGAATGACGCTGGCCGAGGCTGGCAAAGTCTTGGGGGTTTCCGAGGCAACGGCAAAGCGCCGCTGGTTCGTCGCCAGAGCTTGGCTCGCCGATGCGTTGCAATCCCGGCTCGGCGATGACTGAAGACGATGTCGAACGCCGAGCGATGGCGCTGTTCGAGGAGCTGTTCGACCTGCCCGAAGAGGAGCGCGAATCGTGGATCGTCGAACGGGCAGGAAGCGACCTATCACTGCGCGACCGTCTGCTCTCCCTTCTGCGGGCCGAGCGCCTAATCTTCCTGCGCACGGGCGGTGCAGCCCTGGGTGAGACCTTCGACGACACTCCACCCGAGCGACTAGGGGCCTACCGCATCACCGGGCTTGTCGGCCATGGAGGGATGGGTGCTGTCTTTCGCGCTGTGCGCGAAGTCGGTGATTTTGAACGTGTGGTCGCGATCAAGTTGATCAAAGCAGGCCTGCTCTCACCCGCGCTGGTGGAGCGCTTCGAACGTGAGCGGCAGACCCTGGCCTCTTTAGTGCACCCAAATATCGCCCAGCTTTACGACGGTGGCGCGGCCGAAGACGGGGCGCCCTATATCGTAATGCAGTTAGTCGACGGACAGTCGCTGACAGAGTGGTGCGAAGCGGCACAGCCCGATCTCGACCGGCGCATCGATATTTTCATGCAAGCCTGTGCGGGTGTGGGCTTCGCGCATCGCAACCTTATTGTTCATCGAGACCTGACCCCGTCGAACATTCTGGTGGACAGCGACGGGCAGGTGAAGCTGATCGATTTCGGCATAGCCAAGCCGGCTGATCCTCAAGCACCTGCCGGCCAGCAAGCGGGTAGTTCGCTCGATAGCCTCAGCCTCACGCCCGGTTATGCCGCGCCCGAACGCATGGTGAGTGCCCATGTTTCGACCGTCGCGGATATCTACTCGCTGGGCAAGGTCCTCGAAATGCTGGTGCCGGCCGAAGAGCGTGACCTGGAATTTACTGCGATCGCCGCCCGGGCGACGGAGCCGGACCCGCTGTTGCGGTATCCGACAGTGGAAGCCCTTGCTGCGGACGTCGCCGCCTGGCGTGCGCAAATGCCAGTGGGCGCGTTTGCGGACGGCCGTTCTTACCGTTGGCGAAAGTTCGTTCGCCGTAACCAGCGCGGAGTGGCCGCGGCTGGGGTGGCAGCATCCCTTCTGATTGGTGCGTTTGCGGTGACCGTTTGGGCCTTTGTGCGGGCCAATCAATATAGCGAGCAAGAGGCCCAGCGCTTCGGCCAGGTACGCTCGCTGGCGCAATATCTAGTGTACGATCTCGATCAGCGGCTTGCCCAGACGCCCGGTAACACGGCCGCCAGGGCCGACATGGTCGGGAAGGCACAGCGCTATTTCGAACTTATCGCCGCGAGCCCCAACAAGCCCGCCGACCTCCAGCTCGAGATCGCCCGGGGGCTGGTCCGCCTTGCTAGGATCCAAGGCAATCCGATCGAGCCCAATCTCGGACAGTTCGAACTGTCCGAGAACAACCTTGAACAAGCGCTCGCCCTGCTAGAACCCTTTGCTGGCGATCCCAATGCCGATCCAGATCGCGCTGAGGCGATGGTGCACAAGGCCATGCTCGCGCTTCACGCAGGCTCGCGCGAGAACGAGGCCCGACGCGCGCTAGTCGATGCCGCGAGTGTACTGTCGCGTGTTCCGGCCGGAGCGCGCGGCGAACCGTGGCATAAAGCCCAGCGACAGTTAAGGCTGGCCCAACTCGAGACCGCCGATCTCGGCGACCGGCCTGAAGATATCGAGGAGATTGCCGCGGCGATGATCGCCGACCGAAATACCTGGCCGCCTGGCATGCGCGAAGGTAATCTTCCCGCACTCGACGATGCGATTACGACACATTATCGCGCTTTAGGGCTCACCTACGCCGATAAACCAGGTGCACTGCCGCTGTTTCTGGACGCGGAAAATGGCTTTGAGCGCCTATTGGCTAAGCGACCGAACGATCCGCAGCTGCTCTACCGATCGGCACGCAATGCGTATGAGGGCTTCGCCGAAGCCTCTCGCGTGATGGATAAGACCGAGGCCGAGCGCCTAATCGCAAAATCGGCCTACACGGTAAGCCGCTTGCGGGCGATCGAGGAGCACGATAATTCTATCGTCGCACTTGCGGCCAACATCGAGGAAGCGCAGGCACAGAGCCTACGCGATCAGGGAAAGTTCGTGGCGGCCATTGCGCTCCAGAGAAAGGTCGTCGAAGGGCGGCGCTTGGCCGCCCAACGTACCGGAGGTGCGGGCGAAAAGGGCGACCTGGGCTTTTCGCTGATGGTGCTTGGGGTGATTGAGCGCGATAGCGGCAATCGCGATCTTGCGTGCGCTAGCTGGCGGATATCCGAAACCGTGCTTACCGAGCTACAGCGCAACGGCGAAATCATCGGTTTTCACGAGAGCTTCATTGCAGGCCTCGCAGCAAAACGCAGGGCTTGCTATACCGGCGGAGCAATCGACGCGCCGATGCGGTAATCGCGCCTGGCTTGGTGAAGGCGTTTTCACGAAGCGTTCGATCTAGAAGCGACGGCGTGCGGAAAGCACCAGGCTGGTTTCGAACCCATCATAAGCCGAAAGGAAGAAGCTGGAATCGCGTTTTTCATATCCGGCTGAGGCATTGAGCGAGAGCCAGCGGGTAAACGCATAGTTGGCGTCAAGACCAGCGGAATATTGCCAATCGTTGCGTGGAACGGCCGTTACGTCTTCATAGAAGTCGTCGAACCAAACTCTGCTTACCTGTAGATCGGCACCGATGGTCAGGCTTCCCGTTGCGAGATGGGTGAGCGACAGGCTCGCCGTCGCACTGGTGCTGTTGTTTTCCGAAATCCCGCTCCATTGGCGTGTCACTCCGATGCCAGGACGCAACAGCGTGCGTTTACCGAGCAGCAGCCCTGCGCCCAGCGATAGGCCGGCGCCGTAGAAGGAAACGCCGTCATCGAAGCTGCGGTCGAAGTTGAAGCCGCCGAAAAAGTTCGCGCTGGCATAAAGCGGACTCTTTCCTAGGTTCGTTCCGACTGCAAGGCTGCCCGCCACGCTGCGAGAAGAGGGCGCATTACTCTCGAAGTACTCAACGCCAAGTAGGTCGGCGCGCAGGCCGACATCCACCGCGCCGTTAATCCGCGTCTGTACTCCGGCGGACACGCCAGCGCTTGCGAAGCCGCTGCCACCAGAATTATTTGCGATCCGCGCCGGGTTCTCGGAATAGCCGATCCCGCCATTGGCACCGATGAAAAAGATGCCGTTGACGCGCAGCACGTAGACGCCGGCCTCGCCATCGATTTCGGTCTCGTCCGTTTCCTGGCCAGCCGATTGCTGCTGGCCGCGCAAGATGCCCGCGATCTGGCCCTGCTGCACAATCGCGTCTCCGATCGCCGGATCGCTCTGCCCAAGGGCCGCCGATCCGGACAGCAAGGCGATCGCACTGCAGGCGAGAGTGAAGCGCCGAATATGGTTCATGATGTTCCCCCACTGTCTCAATTGCCGCCGACGGTGACGCGCAGTCCGGCCACGTCGCCTTCGCTCAGCGAATATTGCTGCTGGTCCTCGCCCCCGGTGACACCCTGGATGGCGAGACCGGCTGTATTCGGCGGGATTTCGCCTTCGTTTAGCGCGGTCATCTGGACCGAGACCACACCCGAGTTCACGCCAACCGAGAAGCTTGTGCCGGCATTGGTGGTGCTCAACGTTTCATTCAGCAGGGTTTGGCCGAATTGGCGCACCACGACGTTCACTATGTCGCCGTCTTGCTGCCCGTAATCGGCGATGATGAAGGCCAGCATCAGCCCAGCGATCTGCACGTCGCTGAGGCCTGCGGAGGAGAAAAAGCCCCGGTCCGCGGCGAGCAAATCGCCCAGCGCCAAGCGTGAACGCTTGGCTGCCCAGCGTTCGGCGAATTGCGGGCCGCATCCGGCAAGCCCGCTGCAACTCGGCGCCGCCAACGCCCATTGCCGCCAACCGGTATCTGCCGCCTGCCGCAGGAGGTTGTCCGCATCGGCAAGGGCTGAGGCAAGGTTGGGGTAGCCGGCGCGTCGCGCAAGCTTCTCCAGGGCGGCCACATCCTGTGTCGCCAGCCACTCGGCCCATTTGTCGAGACTGGTCTCGACGGTGCCCGACATGCTGTCGAAGGTGAAGGCGGGATAGTTCCCGATTCCCGGATAGCCGTCGAGATCGTCCGGGTCGGTGGGCGGGAATTGCGATATCTTGGGCGCGTCGAAAGTGGGTCGCACCCATTCAGGCGGCTTCCAGGTGGGCGGGGTCCAGGTTACTGGATCGAATACCACCGGATTGAACGTCACCGGGTCGATGTTGAAGCTGGAGAGGAGCAGTGCTGACGTCCCGAGCTGGCTGGCGCGGAAGCCGTCGGTCTGTGTCGCGAAGCGAGAGCCCTGTTCCGCGGCCTGAACGAGACGCTGCTGCGCCTGGTAGGCCTCCAACTCGCGCCGCGCTTGCTGGCTTCGCTGTTCCCGTTCCAGCACAGCATCGTCAAGCAGGTGGAGCGGATCGTTATCGATGGCCGCGTTGCCGGCGTCGGCGCCGGCTTCGCCGTCCAGGGTCGAACGGCCGTTGCCGCTGATCGTGTGGGTGCTCTCGTACGGGGATGTGCTCAGGCCCGATCCGGCAAGAGGGCCGCCAAAAGTGCCGCCCGCTGTGGCGGCACGCGCGCCCAAAGCCTCCAACGCTTGCCCGGCTGCGCTGCCGGAATTCGGCCCGTTTTGCTGGTCGTTGCCAAGCTGGACGCGTGACCCGTCCGGGAAGCGCAATTCTTGGCCGACGTTGGGTAAGTCGGCCGTAAAGATTTCACCATTCGGGCCGGTAATCGAGATCGAGCCCCCTCCACTCGATCCGTTATCCGGTGCATTGCCCAGTTGGACGCGCCTACCGTCCGGCAGGCGCAGTACCTGGCCTACATTGGGCAATGCATACGTATAGGCCTCTCCGTCGGGGCCGGTAACGGTGATCGAGCTTCCCGCATCGCCGCCGCGCGTGACGCCGGTGGGGCCGCCGACATAGGTCGTGTCGGTCTGGCTGCCCGATCCGAGCGAGGTTTGCCCTCTCATGTCGGACACGAGAGTGCTGGTGTTGTTGGTGATGTTCTGCGCCTGCTGCGCGTTCGTATTCGCGCCGCTGGTGAGCTGCTGCTGCATCTGCTGTTGTTGCGATGCGGCCTGCTGCGCCTGGAGCTGCTGCATCATGCTGCTCGACATAACTTCCAGACCGTGGTCGGCCGCCAGTTGCACCCCCGCGGCCATCGGCGCCTCGTTCCCCGCATCTTCGGCCAGGCTCAGCGCCACGATGTCGATGTTGCGCGCAGCATCGATCGGCATGCTGGAGGATGACCTGGCGCCTGTCGGCACCACCCGCATCGCTTCCTCGCTGAAGAGGTCGTCGAGATAGGGCGCCAGTTGCGGCACATCGCGATAGTCGATCAGCGCGGACCCGTCGGCATCGGCGGCCACCATCGTGCGGGCATAGCGATAGGGCACGCTCCCGCCGCGACCGTTCGCGACCGCACGCTGCAGGGTGCTGGAAAGATAGATCATCCCGAAGCCCGGATCGGTCAGCGAGATACCCTGGCCCCAGTGGACGATTTGCCGTCCCACGCCGTCGGTATAGGTGAAAGCCGGGATCGCATAATGCACCAGCACCATCGGCTTGCCCTGGTAGGTGAAATATTCGCGGGAAAGCTCGATCCGGACATTGGCGGCGCCCACGGCAGGGACGCCCAGTGCCGACAGGTTTACCGACGAGACCCAGCTCGCGTTGCGCCCCGTCGAAGGTGCGTGACCCAGAAGCGGCCTGACTATCCGGTTGTGAAAGCCCGTAACGCTCTTGTCGCCAGACATCATTCCGGTGCGATAGTCGTATGCTACCGCTTTTTCCGTACCGCTCAGATTGACGAAGCGCGAGGCCGAGAGCTTGCCGCCATTGTCGCTGAGCACAACCGCGCCGTCGCCGAAATCGAACTGGGTGAAGCTTTCGTCACCTTGCCGAACCCGGCCCACGCCCAGCAATTGCGTATGGGACAGGTCGCGGGTCCCGTCATAGACCTGCAGCATGAGGCGCAGGACATATTGCTGAAGTTCACTTGCCTCAGCGACCGCCTGATCTTCCGCGTGCGCCGACACAGATACGCAGCTTATCGCAATAGCCCCCGCCGCAACACCGGCGCGAAAAAGGCAACTCAGGGAGCACTGGCGATCGGCCATGTTCAATTCCTATCCATGATCGATTGGACGAATACGAAATCTCGTGTGGTGCGCAGGTAAATTTCCCCCTCCCGCCCGGGGGGGCCGCCCCCCCCCCCGTCCTTCGGGGGGGGGGAAGCGATCGCCCCGCCTAGCCCCCCCCGGCCGCGCCCCCCCCCCAGCGCCGGCCCCACCGCCGGCCGCGCCTCGTTTTTGCCAGCTGCGAGCCCCCGCGGGCCGAATGGCGGCGGACCAAGCAATCCGGCAACCGCCGTTGCATCGCCGCGGCCGAGAGCGTCGAGTAGGCTGGCGACCACCATCTGCTGAAGGACTGCCTCGTCTTCGCCCTGGGCGAAGCGCAGTTCGCGAACGGTTGGGCCGCCCAGTTGTGGGCGCCAAGTCCGCTCGCTGCTGGCCGAACCCGATACTGCCACGTTAAAGCTGGTGGGCGAGAGCCGACCGAGCGAGACACCAAGCTTCTGACCCGAAGCGACGGACTGAAGGCGTATGAAAGCATCCGGCGCCGCGTTCCTCGCAACTTCTGACCATCCATCCACAAGACGTGCGGCGTCGAAGCGTACCGTTTCGACCTTTCCGCCATAGGGCGGAAAGATCAGCATACGCCCGGTCTTTGCCGTGCTGTTGCCGCAAGAAGCCTCGCCCTCGATTACGACAAGATAGGCGAGTTGTGCTGAGTAGCCCGCAATTGCCGTCAAATCCGCCGCGCTTACGGCGCAACCCGCGAAGGAGAACGTGCCGTTTTCATCCTCAAGCACGAGCTTTGTGCCTGTTGGCACATCTTCAAGGCCGACAGTCTTACCGTCGTTCAGGTCGATACCTTCAGTAGCCTGTGCTGAGCCTGCCGCCATGGTGGCGATAGCCACACCGAAGAGCGTGGCGAAAAGTCGCAAAGCGGCTTTTCGCAGGTTCACCCGGCAAAATTGCAAAATGCCCTCGACCATATTGCTTCCCCACGTTGCTGGGGCGGCGAGTGAACATGCGTGAAGCCCCATGCACCACTTGGCGACGCGGCGAGCGTCAACGGGTCACGGTCTCGAAAAAATTTGCAGATTATTCGCAACGCTTTTGTTCTGCAGAAACTCGTCTCCACTTCGCGAGCAGATGCAAGCCGCTTTACGCAGGTCCAAGATCATTCATGCTTTTGGATGATCGAAATCCTGCTCAAGTGGCGGGTCTTAGGAAAAAAAGCCTCGTCGTCGGTAGCGACCAAGCAAACGACCTCCGAGACGGCCGCTGGCCGCGAGAATATCCGACCGCAAATGACCATCGAGCAATCGGAACCCGCGCATCCGGCTCACGCGCTGCCGACAAATATCTGCCGCAAACATCGGACCCAACCGATTCCACCAGATGCGCACCGTCTCATGGGAGATATCGATCCCACGCTCGAACAGAAGGTCCTCTGCATTCCGCAATGACAGCGGAAAGCGAATGTACATCATCACGGTAAGGCGGATGATCTCAGGGGAAGAGTTGAAACGACGAAATGGACTTGCCGGAAGCGCCCTCGATTTGTGGCTCACCCTGCGCCGCTGACAGTGCCCAATCCCAACTGTCACGTTACTCTGACAAAACCTCTCAGGTCGGCGTCGTGTCCCAGTTCGGGTCGAGGGCGGAGGCAATATCCTCCGCGATCGGGGGGAATTGCTGGGTCTTACGGTATTCGCGATGGTCGTGCGAGTAACGCACGCCTGCCGTCAACGTCAGGTCCTGTACGGGCGTGAGATAAACCTGACCGAAAAGCGCCTAACTGATAGTCTTCACGTCAGTACCAGTGAGCAAGGGAATCGGGACAAGATTGTCGATATCCGTGTTCTCGCGGACATGATGGTTGTCGTAGAAGTAGTTGCCCCCGACGTTCCACCTGAACCTCTCACCGTTAGGTGAAATAGCACGCCAGCTGGTTGACCGGCTGCGCTGCTTCGATATCCAGACGGAGGAAGGCGAAACGCGGATGTTCCGGCATCCTTCGCCCTTCCCCGCCGATATGGGACCGATGGGTTAGATTTTGGACATATCGGACATTCTGGACAAACCGGATGTGAGTCGCTATATCCTCTTTCGAAGGAACGATGGATATGGCGACACAATTACGAAATGCCGATACTCGCGCTGGCCTGCGGCAGCTGGTGATCAGCGAGGTCAGTGAAGCACTGACGCGCCAGTCTGGCGTTGCCAAGTCCATGGCGGCCAATACCGCGCAGATCGCGGCCGCTGTCGTGGACGCTATTGTAACCCTCCCGCCCGCGCAACAGAAGCGGCTGAAAGGCAAGAGCGCCGATGTCGCCGAAGCGATCGCGGCCCTCGCCCGCAACGATACGCCAGCCGAACGGATCATCATTCCTGAGCCTGCCGAAGTTGAGCCGCGCAAGGGTACCGGCTTCGGCGAGTTGATCGATATCGAGGAAGGCCGGCGCCGGCTCTCCGCTTACACGACCAAAGGGCCGCTCGAAGAATGGGCCGGGCCGATCGCTGGATCCAGCGCACTCGATGATATTGGCATTGCCCGTTCGACGCTGCACGATTGGCAGAAGCGGGGGCAGGTCGTCGCGCTGCTCGTAGGTGCGCGCAAGCACGCCTTTCCGCTCGAACAGTTCGTAGACGGCCGGCCCGTCGAGGGTATTGCTGATGTCATCAAGGTCGTCGGCAACTCGCGCCGCGCATGGCTCTGGCTGGTCCAGCAAAGCCCGCTGCTTGGAAACAAGCGTCCGATCGACCTGCTCAAGCAGGATCGCAAGGGTGAGGTCGTCGAGGCGGCCCGAACGGTCTTCGAATATCCGTGAGCTTCGATGCCGCAATATTGCGGGAGCTGGCCGTCGGTATCGACGTGACCGGCTACCTGCGGATCCTGGAAGCGCGGCATCGCGCGACACCGACAGGTATGGGCTACGGCGAAACCCGCTTTTCCAGCCAAGCTGACAGCTTCACCGTCCTCTATGCCGCACAGGATTTGCCCACGGCGCTCGCCGAAAAGGTCATTCGCGATCGGTTCCAGGGCAGGAAGAAACGCGTCCTGCTCGAAGCGGATCTCGCCGAGTTGGTGGCTGCGAGCCTCGTCGCAGTGAAACCGCTCAAGCTGCTCGATCTTCGTACCAGCGGCGCGAGCCGGCTGGGTATTCCTACCGATGCGGCGCGGGGCCGAGCACAGCAGGCCGGGCGCAAGTTTAGCCAGCAGCTCTATGACACAACGGATTTCGATGGGATCGTCTACATGTCCCGCCTTACGAATGCCGAGTGCGTCGCCATTTATGATCGTGCCGTCGGAACAAAGCTCAATCCTGCCTCCCCGGTACAAGAAATGAGCGAGCTTGCCGATCTGATAGCGGCGCTCGCCTCGCTCAGTGTCCAACTCCGAGATTGATCGACATTTCACCTTAAGCATCGATAATAATCGAACAATGTAGCTTCAGCTTCTGGGCCGGAAGCTGCCAGTCTGCTTTCAACTCGACGACAGCGAAAATTGGACATTAACAGTTCGTATTGCGCGACGGTTGGCGATGGTCGGAGACGGCTGGCATGCAGCGGGCGCGAGCTTACAAAGCGTGTCGTTCCCCGATGCACCCTCGCAAACCCCCAAAATGTACCCGAACGGGACATCGCACCCAGTTTAGGAGCTTCCGACCGGGAAACCACCCCTCGCCCAAATATTGTTTCTCGCCGGTCCCGCCCGCCATCATCTTAGGAAGAATCGGGGCGAGCCGGTCCCTAGCTGCTGGGGTTGCCTTCGTAATCCAGGCCTTGGCACGCGACCCATTTGCCGTGAGCCAAGCACGGCCTGGTTTCGATCCCGCCAACTTGATGATGACTTCATTCAAGCTGGCATCCGCATTTTTGATCCAGACGGGGCTGCGGATCAGTCCGTCGCCTAGCAGCTTAAAGATCGCCAGAATGTCGCGTGGCGTCTGCCCGCGCAGGATAGTCTGCGCCACGCTGCTGTCCAGCGACTTCCTAGCAGTTTCCTTAAGATGAATGCTCAGCGCCGACCAACGCATTCGAACTGTGCGGTCAGAAGCAAACAGGCGTGGGACGCAGCTTTCCAACGCGGTGAAGAGCGCCGAACCCTTGCCAAAGTCGAGCGACTTGTCCGCAAAGACTTCCTCGATAACATCATAGGGTTCAGCTCCGGTCTGGACGAGTTCGATCCATTGATCGGTGCCTAGCGCTTCGATCTTGGGCATCACGATCGCCTCGATCCGCACGCGATTGCTTTTGTCCTTGCCGAGCGCCCTAGCTGCCTTTTGGAAATTCTCGGTGAGTTCGACGTCGGGCAAGCGCTCCCAGAAAGTGGTGTAGGTGGAGATGAGGCGGATGAACCGGTCCATCGAAAAATAAGATACTGGCCGCAGATAATAGCCTAGATTCGATGTGACGGTCTGCGGGTTGAGCCGGCCGAGATCGTTCTCGGCGATGCCATATTCGACGAGCGCCTTGATCAGGTCGCGTAAAGTCTGCGCGCCATCATAGGCCTTCCAAATTACATCGATCGTCACCTCGCCATGAATTTCGCGCAGAAAGGTGGTCACGAGTCGTGGAAGGTCGGGATGGCGCCTCAGAAGTTCGCTCCACGGCTTGCTCGTGCCGAAATCGACCTCAGCCCAAATCAACGCAGCGCTGTATTTTGCGATGAGCGCAGCTTGTTCCGAATCGATGGCCTCGCCGAGCCGCCCGGTTAGGATCCCTTCCTGGGCGGTTTGGCGCACAATTTCCTTTGCTTGATCGCTAATTCGCATCGCGGCGAAGAGAATATCGGTGGCGGGCGATGCTTGTGGGACGCCCAGCGATTGGCGGATTCCTTCCGAACAGGCCGTTAGCAACTCGGGCCAGCCCGACTGGCGAATGTTGCCGATTTTGGTGAACAGTTCCTCCCCACGGTCTACGATGATTGCAGCAAAAGCACTTGCGGCAACCGGCGCCTCGACGGGATCCCGCACCGCATTAGCGAAAGCGAGATCCAGTTTGTCTTCCTCGATTTCCGACCAGCAGCGCTGTAGCAGTTCAGGCAATTCGCTCAGTTGCGCGAAACGGCGAACGACGCCTTGACCCACATCGCCGATATGGAAATATGGCAAATCGTGATCGATCAAATTGCAGTAATCGAGGATCGCGATGGCTGCTTGCCGAACATCGGCCTGGCCATTATCCTCCTCCGACTGCAGGCTCTTCTCGACTGACTCGACACTCAATTGGATGAACCGCTCAGCCAGTTCGGACGGGACATGCACTGTCAGGCTCTCGATTGTCTTGGCCGAGTTGAGCGCCAGAAGATCGGCGGATTCCAATGCGCAATAATATGAGATGATGTTGCGCCAGGTCTGATCGGTGGCTTCGCCGCTGGGACGTTGGAGGCTATCCATCAGCGCGACAATATTGCGAACTACGCCGAAATCGGCGGCGCCTTCCGATTCAGCGAAGGACAGGTCGGAAGATATCAGTTCGAGGCTATCGTCGAACCCAGGAACATCACGATACTCCACGATACTTTCAGTCGATCCAGCCTGTATGGCTTGTCTGACTGGGTCATCGAGCAATGTCTGTATCGCCTTGGCGACTTCAACACCGAAATGCAGGGCCGCGATTTGCTCCTGCCATCGCGTCGTGATCTTCGTGAGTTCGGGCTGGTCGGAGATGATAAACTCCCCGAAGTCGCGTTCGATCTCGACCTGAAAGATCACGAAATAGGCCTGGATGGGGAAGCAGACCGATCCGCTGCCCCATTGCAGGTAGGATCCGAGCAGCCGATTGATCAGCCGATTGATCTGACGCGGCGTCGGCGACTGCTTCTTCTTCTGCTGCTTGCGCTCGAAGAATTTGCGCGTCCAGAACGTCCAGCGCTCACCAAGCGACGCGCCAAAAGCAAATGCCATTTGTGTGGCCAGATAATCTCGCCAGTCCGACATAACCGGTTGGGTGACCTCGAATGTCACTTCGAAGGTCTTGTGGATAAAGGACTCGGCCAACTCCTCCGCATTTTCTTCGCCGTGCGACCGCGCAAACATACGCTGCACTGCGGTCTTATCGATCGGAAGCAAGACCAGAGGGTCCGCCTTATCAGCGCTGCCTTCGGCCTGCGAGGACGCTGAGAAGAAGCTTCGGATAGTCGCCCAGATCTGGAGCGCCTCTTCCTCGGGCACGCGGTCTAGGTTGTCGACGACGATGATGAAGCGCCTGTTGGTCGCGTTTAGGTTTTCGATGATCGAGCGGAAGACGCGACCGAACTCGATCGTCGTAGGCTCAGGCAGCGTAACCGTCCGGGTAGAGGTTCGCTTGATCGACTGGTTGATCAATGTCGGTATTACGGCACTCGGCCTGCCATCTGGATCGGTGATCTGGAAGAATTCTGCTGTATCTCTTTTGAACCCCGCCCATTTCGGCCGACGAAGCGGCCACAGATGCCCGCCAAGCTTCTTCCAGGGGCGCCTCCCGGCATAGCGGACAATCCATGTCAGGACGGGCATCGCGATCGCCGCCACCGCAAGCCAAAAAGTTAATTCGGCTAGCCCGTTGGGGTCCGATCCGAAGGCGCCCTTGATGACATCGAGACGGAGGACCGCCACTCCGAAAGGGACGGGTAGCAGAGACACTAGCAGAGCCTTCGCATCGCGCGTCAGCGTCGGGGTCACCTCCTCTATCGAGGTGCGCACCTGCCCCAAAAGCTTCTTGATCTCCTCGTTGAGCTCCTCGGACTGATCGCAACCGCCCTTCGCCGCGAAGGCAGAGAGCTCTTCAATAAAGGACCGCCGGACCGGGTCGTGCTGATGCAGCCAAGCATCATAGGTGAAGATGTGGAACTTCTCGGGCGCCGCGCGTTTGAGCTCCTTTTCGAGCTGGAGCAGAACGGTGGACTTGCCGCTTCCCCAACGGCCAAGGAGTCCAATGGTGCGGAGGAGAGGATTGGAAATGATGGACTGAGCAATGGCCTTGGCCAAGGCAGTGTGCGTCTGGAAGAAATCGAAATCGGCCGGCTCATCGCGAATAAACTGCAAAGCCTCACTCGCGGTTGGTGAAACCACCAAACTACTTCTAATCTCGGATATCCCTTCTGCTTCTCCGTCCATCCGGACCTCCCCCCTTGCATCTTTGCCGCAACTTTTAGTGTGTGTCATCAAGCTGTTTGAAGCATCGAAAATGTCAACTTCGCAATCTGAAGAGAGAGCTCGTTGACGACGTGAAGTTGCGTGAATGTGGTTCGTCCCTACCTTAGGATCATCGCTGACCAGACTACTGGTGACACTGAACCCCATGAGTTCTGCGGCGACGCTGTAGATCAACTGCGAAGGAATACGGTCAGTCTGAGAAGTCGGTATCGCAAAGAAGTGCTTGATGACGGTTATACGGTCCTACGTATCGAGATCGTAGATCCGCCATTTACGTATGAGCCGTCGAACTCCGATAGGCGACTGGCCACCCACAAACTGCCGTCATATATTTATTGGATCAAGTAGCCGCGTTTGGGAGAACGCGCGTTCATACTGAGCGACCGACATCAGGCGCGAAGCTGCCATAATATCGTTATGAAATACTCGGCCCGCTGCGCTGGCGTCCGATCGTCCAGTTGATCCCGCCATCGCGCATAATGCCTGAGACATTATTGCCGATATGCCGCTCCAGCACCGGCCGCCACGGAACCAGCGTGAAATCCCGCGATCGCTCGATAAGCGCATGACGCCCGCTCGCCATATCGACGGAGCGGACCAAGCGGCCCTGTATCGGCTCGCCCGGACGCGCCTCTGCGAACGGCTTTCCCAGTTCGTCGGATAGCTGCCCCGCGACGCGCAGAAGTTCGTGTCGCTGGAGCGCAGCCAACATGTTGCGACGATAGATGGTCCGGCCGTCCTGTTCGTCGGCGAACTGCTCGGCGATCAACCATTGACGCCGCGCAGCCTGCGCGGTGCGGACCTCGCGCCCGAACCCGGCATCGCGCACCGGTGCCGGCGCGTCGGCGACCAGTTCCCGGTCAAGCCAGGTCGCGGCCTCGGCGCCCGGTAACTTATCAAGCGAAACAGCCGACAAGGTTTCGACGGTGACAGGCCGGTCGCGAAGCTGACGCGCTTCGAACCTTGCCACTTTGTCGAGATGGTCGGGCGCAATAGTCCAGGAGCCGTCCGGCTCGCGCTCGACGCTGCGTGTGATCTTCCGCATCGCTTCCAGCCTCCGGATGTGGGTTTCGGCAAAGCGCGCGGTGGGGGGCGGGGCGTCGTACAGCGCCGCTCGGATCGTGTGCCGCCCGCGCTGGGCGGCGGCGCCCTTGGGAATCGTGCGATCGACGGGACGCCCCCCGCCGCTGCGCGGTGTGATCTGCACGATCGCATTTTCGGGAATCGGATCGACCAATTCGCCCTTGCCGATCTCGGCGTAATGGGTGCGACCATCAACGCTGTCGATCAGCAGATAGTGGCGGTCGTAATATTCGTCCGCCAGCCCACGCATGATGACGCGTCCGACAATTGGCGCCGCGCCCTCCGCTGTGGGATCGTAGATGACGCGGTCAGCCGCCGCGCGTTCGAGCTTCCGCGTGGTCAGTTCGCGCTGCATGGTGCGAATGATGTCGCCCCGCTCGCCGATGCGGCGCAAGGTGTTGGCAAGGTTCGGCTCAAGCCGCCAGGTAGCTCCGCCGATCCGCGTGGCCAGGCCCATACGCCCCAGCTTCTGCAGGCGGCCGACACGAAGCGACTGGTAGAACGGATCATTGTCGCTCGCGCTGACAAGCCGCACGTCGTTCATGTCGCGGATCAGCCTTCGATCGATCGCGGTCAATCTTTCCTGATTGGTGTCGGCGCGCAGCCGTTCCTCAATCTCCAGATCGGTGCGCGGCCCGAGATCGAGGTTCACGATGTCCCTGGCGCGCTGGCGGAGCCCATGAGAAATATACTCGGGCCCAATCACCAGGTCGCCGCCGCGATCGTTCTTGCCGCGCAGCACGACATGGGTGTGCGGATGGCCGGTGTTGAAATGATCCACGGCCACCCAATCGAGCCTGGTGCCGAGATCCTGTTCCATCTGGCTCATCAGCCGTCGCACGAACGGCTTCAGGTCCTGATACTGGTCGCCATCCTCGGCTGAGATGATGAAACGGAACTGGTGACGGTCGCCCGTCGACCGTTCGAGAAGCGCCTTGCCGTCGGCCACATCCTTGTCTGCCGAATAGAGCTCACCAGGCTGGCCATCACGGGTCACACCATCACGCTTGAGATAGCGCAAATGCGCCTTCGCCCCGCCCATACCCTTTCCGACAAGGATGACAGGCCGCAACTTGACGATGCAGCGGCGCGAGCGGAACGCACGATGCCGGTCGCGCGATCGCAGGACGCGCGCGACGCTGGCGCCGCGCCCGATCCGGCTGCCGTCGAAGCAACCGCGCTTGCCGGTTTTCATCCCGGCGCGCTTTGCGGCTTTCACAATCCGATTGAGGTAAGTCGGCTCCTTGCCGCGGCCGCGCATACGGCCAAGGCGGGGTTCGAACTCATCGTCGCGCATTCGGGCGTCTTTCCGGCTGAAAGACGCTCCCCAACGCAAAGAATGGCGCTTTTGCGCGCCACATCAAGGAGTCTCGCGATCGAGCCTCAAAGGCCGCAGAAATCCGCCATTCCTGGCGGGCCTGTCTCGCGCAAAAAGGGCGAGTCTCGTAAAATCCGCTAAAAAACGATGTGCAGACAATACCTTAGAATATCGCGAGATATTCCTTCTATCTTGCCGTCGCGCCCTTCGGCCCCTCCAGCCCCCTCCCGCGCGCCCGTCCCCAATCCATGCGCTCTTCCAGCGAGCAAAAAAAGGGGAGCGACGCCTGGCGACGCCGCTCCCGAAATCATGCCTCTTCGGCAAGCGGACCGGCTATTGCCAGTCCGCCTTTTCGGCCTTTCGATATGTCCGACCGAGCCGCTTCCGATGCCTTTCGGCAGCGCGTAGTTCGGCCTCGATTTGCCGCCGTTCGGCTGCGTCATCGCACCATGCAAGTTCGACCCGCAGTTCCTCGATCTGTTGTTCGATAGCCATCGTCGTCTCCTGATCCAGTGAAAGATGCAGGGCTCACCCGGCAGGGGCCGGACCGGGTCAAGGACCGCGAAGCGGCCGCGCCAGCGGCGATGGGGGTCACGATTTTTTGCGGGCGAACAGCATTGGAAGGCGGGCGCAAACGTCGCGTCGCCCGCAAAAAATGGTGGGGCCCCGTCGTCCTTGAGGCGGTCCGGTCACTGCCGGATAATTACCCCGATGCTGAGCGGATCTTCCCTCTCCGGATAGTCCTGCCGGTGATTTTCGGAATGCTGCGCAAGCAGTTTTCGAGCCAGATGGAAGCAAAAAAGAAGCCCCGCGCCCACATGGGACGCGGGGCAGATGCGGCTCAGTCGTCGGGGTTCCAGATGATGGCGAAGGTGCGATCATCGTCCTGTCCGGCGGCACGGCCGAGATTGGCGTAGATCATGCGCTGTCCCAGTTCGGGCGCGGACATGGAGAGGCGGGCATATTCGCGCTCCGGCACCTCGCCGGTGCG
>Ga0066256_1001755_pt1 | contig 25962 bp, 25 predicted proteins | sample ThiBio_1000_biof_FD_87107 | JGI IMG/M metagenome (GOLD analysis project Ga0066256, IMG submission 87107) | Wastewater bioreactor microbial communities from Cape Town, South Africa - Thiocy_expt_1000_biof (version 2) | ecosystem: Engineered > Bioreactor > Thiocyanate-remediating >... | reverse complement strand
GACGATCGCCTGCGTGAGGACGGTGGCCGTCGTGGTGCCGTCACCGGCGACGTCGTTGGTCTTCGAGGCCACTTCGCGCACCATCTGGGCGCCCATGTTCTCGAACTTGTCCTCGAGCTCGATCTCCTTCGCGACCGTCACGCCGTCCTTGGTCGTGCGCGGCGCGCCGAAGGACTTCTCGATGATGACGTTGCGGCCCTTGGGACCGAGCGTCACCTTTACGGCATTGGCGAGGATGTCGACGCCGCGCATCATGCGCTCGCGGGCGTCAGCGGAAAACCTTACGTCTTTGGCTGCCATGTGCAGGGTTCCTGGTGGGGTATGGGGAAGTACGTTCTCTGGAAGGGAGGACGGGACCGGGCTCGATTACTTGTCGAGCACGCCCATGATGTCGCTCTCCTTCATGATCAGCAGCTCTTTGCCGTCGATCTTGACCTCGGTGCCCGACCACTTGCCGAACAGCACCTTGTCGCCCTTCTTGACGTCGAGGGGAACGAGCTTGCCGCTCTCGTCGCGGGCGCCCGGGCCGACCGCAATCACTTCGCCCTGCTGGGGCTTCTCGGCGGCGGTGTCGGGGATGATGATGCCGCCAGCGGTCTTGGTCTCGCTGTCGGTGCGGCGCACGACCACGCGGTCGTGGAGGGGGCGGAACTTCATGGAGGGCCTGCTCCGAATTGGGTTTTTGCTCTGGTTTCAGGAGCCGCGGGGTGCGGCCGGAGGCGACTGTTAGCACTCCTTAATTGAGAGTGCCAGCCGCCGTCGCAGCAGGTAGCTGCGCGGACCGGGCCTTGTCAAGGATTTTGCGGCCGAAATTGCGGCGCTGGAACCCCGGACGGACGATCTGACCCGGCCAGTCTTGCTGATTGGTAAACGGCAACCGGCTATCGGCCGCCCAGGCTGAGAATTCGGTAAGAAAACGGCGCCGCTGCCTTCACTTGTCGGCTGAACGCCGGGAGAGCAGGAACACGGCCTTTTCGCCGAGCAGGTTATGGATGGTGAGCGGCAGGCGCACCCAGGTGCCGAGCTGATGACCCGAGACGTTGAACGCCACCGCCCGCTCGACCTTGGCATCCACCAGCCGGCAGAGGTCGGCGAAGTCCTTGATGGTGCAGAGGTGCGCGTTCGGCGTGTCGTACCAGGTGTCCGGCAGGTGCTCGGTGACCGGCATCCGACCGGTCGTGATGAACTTCGCGCGCACCTTCCAATGGCCGAAATTCGGGAACGAGACGATCGCCCGGCGGCCGATCCTCAGCAGGTTGGCGAGCACCTTCTTGGGATTGCGCGTCGCCTGGATGGTGAGCGAGAGGATCGCGTAGTCGAAGGCGTCGTCGGGATAGGCGTCCAGGTCCAGGTCGGCGTCGCCTTGGATGACCGAGAGGCCGCGCGCCACGCACGCATTGACGCGGTCGCGCTCGATCTCGACGCCGCGGCCGTCGACATCCTTGCGATCGGCGAGAATCTGGAGCAGCGCGCCATCGCCGCAGCCGACGTCGAGCACGCGCGCGCCGGGCTTCACGAGCTCGGTGATCAGCAGATGGTCGACGCGCGGAGGAGCAGTCGTCAGATCTTCATGACGGGCAAGCATCAGGCGCTCCTTGCTGGCGCTATGCCGTGTCGCGCGGCCGCCGAATTGATGAATCCGGTGATGGTCTTGAAGAGAACGGGCTCGTGCAGCAGGAAGGCGTCGTGGCCCTTGTCGCTTTCGACCTCGACGAAGCTGACATTGGCGGCGACGGAGTTGAGCGCCTGCACGATCTTGCGGTTCTCGTGTGTCGGGTAGAGCCAGTCGCTCGTGAACGACACGACGCAGAAGCGCGCCTTGGTGCCGCGGAAGGCGTTCGCGAGGACGCCGTCGAACTCGCCCGCAAGGTCGAAGTAGTCCATTGCGCGGGTGATGTAGAGGTAGCTGTTGGCATCGAAGCGGTCGACGAATGTCGAGCCCTGATGGCGCAGGTAGCTCTCGACCTGGAAGTCGGCATTGAAGGAGAACGTGCGCGCGTCGCGGTCCTGCAGATTGCGGCCGAACTTCGCGTGCAGTGCCGTTTCCGAGAGATAGGTGATGTGCGCCGCCATGCGCGCGACGGCGAGACCGCGGCGCGGCACGCGCCCTTCGGATTGATAGCGGCCGTCCGCCCAATCGGGATCGGCCATGACGGCCTGGCGGCCGACCTCGTGGAAAGCGATGTTCTGCGCCGAGTGCCACGCCGCCGTCGCGATGGGGATCGCACAATGGAGGCGCTCGCTGTAATGCGCAGCCCACTCTAGCACCTGCATGCCGCCCATGGAGCCGCCGACGACGGCGAAGAGCTGGCCGATGCCGAGATGGTCGATGAGGCGCACCTGCGCGCGCACCATGTCGCGGATCGTGATGACGGGAAAGTCGAGGCCGTAGTGCCGCCCCGTTGCCGGGTTGATCGAGGCCGGGCCCGTCGAGCCCATGCAGCCGCCGAGAATATTCGGGCAGATGACGAAGAACCGGTTCGTGTCGATCGGCTTTCCCGGACCGACCATCTCGTCCCACCAGCCGGGCTTGCGCGTCACGGGGTGCTGGCGCAGCACGTACTGGTCGCCCGTCAGGGCGTGGCAGATGAGGATGGCATTCGACTTCGCGGCGTTGAGCGTGCCCTCCGTGTCGTAGGCGACGGTGAAGGGGGCGATGGACTTGCCGCAGTCGAGCGGCAGCGGGTCGGACGCCGGAAACGTGACCGACGGGCTCGTCGGCGACAGCGCCTCTTCGAGCGCTGTCCGCTTCAACGTCTCGGGTGATGGCGCTGCTGCCGGGTGCGACGTGGCCCTTCGGCTTGGCTCCGTCGATACGCTCGCCATGCGTCCTCCGCGCGGTCGGCGATGTGCCGACACAAAAAAACCGGACTCGGGGCCGGCGATGGATGCCGTGCTCAACCTGTCCGGATGCGCGCGGCCTCTTTAGCGAGTTGTTTAACGTGGCTGCAAGCCGGCCGGCCAAATCACCACGAGTGAAAAGCTAATATGTAAGCTTGCGCTCGAACGTCAAGTATGGATTGCGCCGTAGCGGGGCTCAGGGGCCGGCTGCGCGAGCGCAGGGCGCGACGGCGCTGCCTTCATGGGCAACTGTGCTGGCCCCGGCCTGCGGGGCCCTCCAGCCGCCTGGTGGCAGCAGACGGCCTGCCTTCAAGTGCCATGCCCGCGAATGTCCGATCTGCTCCTTTGCCCTCCGACTGCCTGGACAAGTTACGTTATAACATCTTATAGAAGGTGCCCTGGGAGTTGGAGATCAGGAGCGGGTCGATGCGGCAGTCGAGGTTTCGGATTGGGATGCTGATGGCGCTCATGCTGGCCCTGGGCAGCGGCGCTGCGAGGGCCGACGACCTGAGCGTCGTGACGACCATCAAGCCGATCCATTCCATTGCTGCGGCCGTCATGGCCGGTGTGGCGGAACCGAAGCTCCTGATCGACGGCGCGGCCTCGCCACACACCTTCAGCCTCAAGCCCTCGGACGCCAAGACGCTGGCCGCGGCGCGCGTCGTGTTCCGCGTCTCGGACGGCCTCGAGCCATTCATGATCAAGGTGATGCGGTCGCTGCCGAAGTCGGTACAGGTCGTGACGCTGGAGAAAGCGCCCGGCCTGACGCTCTATCCCATGCGGACCGGCGGCACCTTCGAGGCCGATGACCATGGCCACGGCAAGGGCGGCAAACACAAGCACGACCATGCGCACGACGACGAAAAGAACGCGACCGACGGCCATCTTTTTCTCGATCCCGCGAATGCCAGGCTGATCGCTACGTACATGGCGGACGTGCTCGGCAAAGCGCATCCCGCCGGAGCAGATCGCTTCAAGGCCAATGCGGAGGCTTTCGGCCGCGAAATGGGCGCGCTTCTGACCGAGCTCGAAGCAAAGACGAAGCCGCTCGCCGGTCGCCCGTTCATCGTCTTTCACGATGCCTATCAGTATTTCGAGCGCCGCTTCGGGCTGGAGGCCGCGGGCTCCGTTACGGTCAGCCCCGACGTCGCGCCGAGTGCGCGGCGTCTCTCCGCGCTCCGCCGCAAGATCGGCGAGCTGAAGGCGGTCTGCGTCTTCTCGGAGCCGCAGTTCGAGCCGCGGCTCGTGGTGACGATCACGGAAAAGACCGATGCGCGCCGCGGTGTGCTCGATCCGCTCGGCGTATCGATCCCAGCCGGTCCGTCGCACTATACGACGCTGCTGCGCAGCCTCGCAGCAGATCTCGAAGCGTGTCTGAAAGGGTGAAGCTCGCCGCGCCTTATTCGGCGGCGAGCTGCGTGGTTGCAGGCGTGGCGGCTTCGCGCGGCTGCAGCTTGGCGACGAGGCGCTGGCCGTACTCGACGGCGCGATCGGCAACCAGCGTGCGCTGACGGTCGAGCGTTACCATGTGATAGCTGTCGTCCAGCACCACCACATCCACGAGACCACCGAGCTCGCGCTGGATCTGCGTCGTGTTCGAGAGATCGGCCTGGTCATCGTTGCGCGGATGGAGGATGAGCGTCGGCTGCTTCACGGCGCCGAGCTCTTTGCGCACGCTGTTGCGCAGAGAGCGAAGCTCCCAGAGCATGGAACCGCTGCGACCGAAGACGTCCTTCATCGAGCGGCCCTCGCCCTGCAGCGAGTCGAGCGCGAACTGGCGGATGCGCTCGTCCTTGATGCCGTAGGGCGCCGTCTCGGCGAAGCTGAAGTAGTTCGCGATCTGCTTCTGCGGGACGTACTTCATCAGACGCAGCGCGCGCGGAACCGCCCAGCCGTTCGGCCAGAGCGTCGGTGCGAAGAGGACCGCTGCCGCAACATCATCCGGCCGCTCGGCGGCGAGATGCAGCGCCAGCAGCGCGCCCGTCGAGAGCCCGCCGACGACGACCATGTCGCAACGCGCGCGCAACTCTTCGTGCGCAGCCGCGACGCTGTCGTACCAATCCTGCCACGTCGTGGCGTTGAGCTCGGCCTCGGTGCCGCCATGCCCTTCGAGGAGCGGGCAGTACACCGCGAAGCCCGCACGGGTCAGGCCCTGGGCGACGAAGCGCAACTCGACCGGCGTCCCGCCGAGGCCGTGGACGAGGAGAAAGCCGATGCGACCGTTCTCGCCGAAGCCCGGTTGGTCATAGACATACCGGTCGGTCGCAATGTTCTTACCTGTACTCTCTACTACCTGCATGATTGAGATCATGTCCTTTTTTGATTTTCCGCGTCGGCGGGCCGGCCACCTTCGCAACCCCAGCTCCGGCCGCCGCTCCGCAGTTCGGAGCGGGCGCCTCTTGCGTCAAACGATTCTCAAGGCCTCTAGTTGCGCGTCACGCGCGTAATGAGCGCGTCGAGCAGACGAAGCGCGAGATCAATCTCGCTCTTCGAAATATGGAGGCTCGGTGCAAAGGTGATGACGTTCTTGTACCAGCCGCCGATATCGAGAACGAGGCCGTACTTGCGCCCGTCGATGTCGATATCGCCCTTGAGGCCCTCGTCCACCATCAGGTCGACGAGACGCTTCGACGGCGTGAAGCTGTCGTGCGCCTCGCAGATCTCGGCGCGCAGCGCGAGGCCGAGGCCATCGACGTCGCCGATGACCTTGTGACGCTTCTGGAGATCCTTCAGGCCATCGAGGAAGTAGGCACCCTTCTCCGCGACCATGGTCTCGTAGTTGGTCTCGGCCATCATGTGCATGGCCTCGAGCGCCACCGCGGTGCCCATGGGGTTTGCGTTGAAGGTCGAGTGCGTCGAGCCCGGCGGGAAGATCGTCGGGTTGATCATCTCCTCGCGCGCCCAGAGGCCGGCGAGAGGATTGAGACCGTTCGTGATCGCCTTGCCAAACACGATGATGTCCGGGTTCACGCCGAAGTGCTCGATCGACCAGAGCTTGCCGGTGCGGTAGATGCCCATCTGGATTTCGTCGGCGACCATCAGGATGCCGTGGTCATCGAGAACCTTCTTCAGACCCTTGAAGAAGTTCGGCGGTGGGATGACGTAGCCGCCCGTGCCCTGAATAGGCTCCACGTAGAAGGCCGCGTATTCGGCCTCGCCGACTTTCGCGTCCCATACGCCGTTGTACTCACTCTCGAAGAGGCGCGCGAACTTCTTCACGCACAGCTCGCCGTACTCCTCCTTCGACATGCCCTTGGGGCCGCGGAAGTGATACGGGAACTCGATGAACTGCGCGCGCTCGCCGAAGTGGCCATAGCGGCGGCGGTAGCGATAGGACGATGTGATCGCGGACGCGCCGAGCGTGCGGCCGTGGTAGCCGCCCTCGAACGCGAACATCAGGCTCTTGCCCTTCTTGAAGTTGCGCACGAGCTTGAGGCTGTCCTCGATGGCCTGCGCGCCACCGACATTGAAGTGCACGCGGCCCTTCATGCCGAACTTCTTCTCGGCGTCCTGCGCGATGATCGTCGCGAGCTCGATCTTCTCGCGGTGGAGGTATTGCGAGGCGACCTGCGGCAGGCGGTCGAGCTGGCGGTGAGCGGCGTCGTTGAGGCGCGGATTGCGGTAGCCGAAGTTGACTGCCGAGTACCACATCTGCAGGTCCAGGAACTCCCGGCCCTGGGCGTCGTACATGAACGAGCCCTCGCAGCGGTCGAAGATCTTCGGCGGGTTGGTGTAGTGCACCGTGTCGCCGTGCGAGCAGTACACGTTCTCGAGCTCGAGAAGCTCGGCCTCGGTCCTCGGCGTGGCAGAGCCCGATGCCGTGTTGGCGCCGGCATCGTTCCAGTGGATGGACTTGTCCATGGGGCTACTCGTCTCTTGATTGCTCGGTGAGGATCATCGGACCGTCTTCCACGCGGCCGGCGCGGTCGTCGAGCCAGCGCAGGAAGATGTCGGTCGCTTCATCGAAGTTCGAGATAGCGAAGTGCGGGAGCGCGTTCTTGCGGCAGTGCTCGACAAGAGAACTCTTGGCGAGCACAAGGTCGGCGCGCCCAGCGACGCAGAAATCGCTGCGCCCGTCGCCGACCACGACGCGGACGGAGCCGCGGGCGGCGTCGGCGAACTGGCACTTGCAGTTCCCGGAGAGCGGCTGGCAGTCACCCCGTGCATGGGGGAAGGTCAACCGCCAGCGGTCCGTTCCTACCGCCTGGAGGCGGTTGGCGCGAAAGGGCAGATCGAGGCCGGCGCGCTTGAGCACGGTTCCCTCCGTCCTGTCGAGGCCGTCGGAAACCACCATGATATCCAGATCGCGCGCTTTACATTCTTCGACAAAGGGAATGAAGCCGGGGTCGATCTCGATCGACTCGACGAACTCGTCGTATTCCTTTGGCGAAGCCTTGATCAGATCGATCTGGCGCACAAGACACTCGCGCGAACCCATGCGGCCAGCCTGCCAGTCGGCTTCAATATCAAGCCAGCCCGGCTCGGCGAAACGCTCGAGCAGCGCGTCTGTCGTATCAACCGTTGCGATTGTCCCGTCGAAATCGACGAGCACGCAGCACTTCAAACGTCCACTCGACACGTTGTTGGAACTCTTTGATTGTGTCCGATGATTTGGGGTTGCTACCCCAAAGACCGAATTTCTACAACTCTTTTGGGATTACGTGCAGCGAGGGCCGCCGTTTTTCGTTAATGGCTGCCCACCGATTGCCTCGGTGTGCTCAGATCATCCTCAGCAAAAACAATTTGCACTCGGAATGATCTGAACTATCTCGTTGTTGTAGCCCCAGTTTTCCCACTTCAAAGAACAAATCAGCCTACTGTTGTCGACTGTTTGCCCTCGTTTGGTAAGTTGGCATCAGCGGCCGCGTGTTCAAGCCTTGGATGGTGATTGGTTCGTAACGGGTATTTGTCGGGCCCGTTCGACGTGGCTTGCGGCGCCGGGAGCAAAGGCGCCATCCGCCGCCGAAACGCAATGAGATGTTCTGTCGCGCGGCCAAACGTGCCCTGGCGCCAATGCCCTTAAGCGCCATAGTTTAACAAAAGCAACCGGGCACGGAGCTATGGCGCGTATTTCACGAATTTCCGAGACTTACCGGCGCCGTTTGCGGCTTTCCTCGCGCGACGTATTGGTCGCTGCGGTCGTAACGGCGCTCGCTGGCATGGCAATTGGAGCTGCATTCTGGAAGCCCTCCTCGCAGAACCCGCATACTGCGGGTCCAGTCGAGATAAAGACGTCCCCATAAGATCTTGATGACGGTTGCCGGAAACGGCCCTGCGGACTAGTCTCCCGATAGCGAAGTTCGCCGCACAATGATGCTGGTGCCGCGAGCGAACTTCGGAATCAAAAGGGACTTAGAATCATGATCTTGCTAGTGTGATTCAGAAATTCGCTCGGCACGGTTCCGTGAGACTTGGCTAATTTCTTGATCATCACATTAGTTTCGCTTGGACGTGCCGCGCGTCTGGCCGCATGGCAGGCCTGCAGAGCGTGCAGTTCGCGGCAGTGCAGCAACAACCAGTCAACAATTGGTGAGCGGCCTTCCATGACGCCTGTACGAGCGACCGCTGCGGCGGGCTTCCTCTCCCTCCTCCTGATACTGCCGGCGGCGGCCCAGAGCACGGGGCCGGCGGATGGCGGAGTCCAGCGCAATGATCAGTCTCTGCGGACCGAGCCTGCGCCGCCCGCGGCCACAGAGGCCCGCCCCTCGCGCGAGCCGAAGGCCGAACCTCCCGCCCGTGCGGACGACAGTTTCGATCCGCCGCCCGCCGGGTGCCGGTATCGGGAGAACAAGCTCGATCTGATCGTCTGATGGACTGAGCGGCTGCCGGGGTGATCTGGCGGTCAGTTGCTCTTTGCCGCGGCGGTTTCGGACGCGCTGCCGGCTTCCGGGCGCTTCGCCGCATCGGCCTTGGCCGTCGCACGCTTCTTGGCGCGGGCTTTCTTCTGGCCCTTGGTCGGCACCGCACGCGCCTGGCGTTTGCCATTGCACGCAAAGGACATGACCAGCTCGCGGACGCTGCGCGGCGTCGATGTCTCGGCGCTCACCGGGACGCTGTCGACCGTGGCGTTGGAGAACAGCTCCTTCCAGCCATAGTTGCGGAAGCCGTGCTCCAAGAGGCTCGCCGCGCGCAGGCTGCGGTCACGCGACGTGTATTCCCCGAGCACGACCGCCGCGAGGCGCCGGTTGTCGCGCGTCGCGGTGGCGACGACGTTGAAACCTGAATCGCAGATGAAGCCGGTTTTCAGGCCATCGGCGCCTTCGTACGTGCGCAGAAGGCCGTTGTGGGTTCTGAGGCGCCGGCGGCCGATCTGCATATCCGGCATCGTCCACAATTCCGAGCGGTCCGAATAGTCTGTGAGGACGGCCCTCGTCAGCCGCGCCAGATCACGCGCCGTTGTCACCTGCTCGGGCGCCGGCAGTCCGTGCGGATTGACGAAGCGCGTCTGCGTCATGCCGAGCCGCAACGCTGTTGCGTTCATCGAGCGCACGAAGGCCTCTTCCGAGCCGCCGATGGCCTCCGCGAGCATGACCGCGGCGTCGTTCGCCGATTTCACGATCAACGCCTTCAGCGCCAGGTTGACGGTAATCTCGGCGCCGACCGGAAGTCCGAGCTTGCTTGGCGGCTGCGCGTGGGCGTTGGCGCTGACCGGGATTTTCTGCTCGAGCGTGATCGTATTGGTCTTCAGAGCCTCGAAGACGAGGTAGGCCGTCATGATCTTGGTCAGCGAGGCCGGATGCCACGGCTGGTCCTGCTCCTCCGCGTAGAGGACCCGACCATTGGCTGCATCAAACAGCAGTGCCGGGCCGGCTGCCGCTGAGCCCATCCAGCCGAGCATCAACGCCAGCGCAATGGCGGTCTTCCGCACGACCATTATGCCTGACCCTCTCCGAATTCCGCGTTCGTGGCGGCTAGTGTCCCGATTCCGAAGTTCGCCCCACCTCGATGCTGGCGTTCCGAGCGAACTTCGGAAGCAAAAAGGACACTAGAGGCTTAATCTTGCTAGTGTGATTCAGATCGAGAAATTCGCTCGATGCCTTTCCGCGAAAGACGGCGAATTTCTCGATCATCACACTAGTGTCCCGATTCCGATCGGCACTGTAGGCCGCCGGCCGGCCGTTCGATTGACGACGGCGGCGAGCTTATCCGACGAAGCAGCACTCTAGCCTGATCCGCGGGCTGATTCATGGCCAACTTGCGGAATTGGCAAAGGTCGCGGTCATTCGCCGCTGCCCGCGGCAACAAAGACACGATCGGAATTCGCAATCGTGTTGCCCGGGCCTACTTCTTTGCACGATCCGGGTAGCTGCGGGCCATGCCATCGCGCACGTCATTCTGGATGCCGTACTGCGCGAAGGGATAGCGGAAGCCGTTCTTCGCGAGCGCTTCCATCCCGACAATGGCTTTGGAGAGCTGATCGGGGGGCAGCGCCATCAGCATCTCGTCATCGAGCACGCCGCCATAGCGCCGCTCGGCAAAGCAGGGGATCGACAAGGATGGTTCACGCTTGGTGAGCGCGCGTCCCCAACTGTCGGCGCAGGCGCTTTCGCCTACCACACCCCAGTCGAACTTCTTGTAGCCCGCCCACTGCAGGCCGTTGATGAAGTACATCATGGCGCCCGGCGTCGCGTAGAAGAGCACGATATCCGGCGGATCGAGACGGCCAGCAGAGAGCGGCGCCACGGCCAGTGCCTCGTACTTGCCATCGGGAACGCAGTGCATGGCCGCCTGATGCTGGCGTGCATCCTCCGGCGTCGAGAACCAGACATTGACCATGTGCGCGCCGGACTGCCACTTGGGGTCCTTCGCGGCTCCGAGGCCGACAACGGCACGGCACTGCGCGCCGACGAGGTCATCCGACGTGATGCCAACCGTCCAGCCGAGGCGCGAGGCCTGCGCCACCACCTGATCGAGCGTGTGCACGGCCTTTGGGCGGCGGATGCGCGGGATGGCTTCCATCTCCGCCCGATCCTCGTAGAGCTTCATGGCAAAGGGGAATGACCGCAGCCGCAGCAGGCGCTCGAGGTCGGCAGCGAGTTTCGCGTAGTCGAAGGCAGCCGCTTCCGGCGCGTGCAGTGCGGTCATGGCTGGGACCTCCCTGGCATGTTTCTAATGTTCGGTCTGATATTGTTCCGATGCTCACCCCCGTGCAAGGTGCCGCCCCATGCTTGGGAGGATGGCTGATGCTCATTGCTGGCGATCTTGTTCTGCGGCGCGCGACGAGCGCCGATTTTGACGCGGTCATTGCGCTTCAGCGCGCGGCCTATGCCCGCAATCGCGGTTTGCTCGGCGTGGAGCCCATGCCGCTCATGGTCGACTATGAAACCATCTTCCGCGACTATGAGCTGTGGGTCACGGCGGATCGCGCTATTGCCGGCGTGCTCATCCTCGAGCCGCGCGCCGATGATCTGCTGATCTGGAGCATTGCCACCGATCCGACGAGTCAGAAGTCCGGCCTCGGACATGCCATGCTCGCGGCGGCCGATGCACGTGCGCGTGAGCTTGGTCTCGGCACGGTCCGCCTCTATACGGGCACGGTGCTGCGCCATCTGGTGGACTGGTACGCGCGCAACGGATTTGCCGTCGAGCGCATCGAGGAACTCAGCGACCGGTCCCTGACGCACATGGTGAAACATCTGGGTGCGCTGTCATAGGCAGTGGACTGAGGGGCCTTCGCGGGCCAAAGTCCGGGATCAATAGCGTCGCACCAAACAGCGGGGGGTGTGCCATGTTCCCATTGTCCAAAATGTTGGACTCCTTCGTGAAGGTCGGAACGCTCACGGTCGTCGATGCCGAGGGCAAGACGCATGTGTTCGGCGGCGTGAAGCCGGGGCCGACCGCGAACATGAAGCTCACCGATCCGAGCCTCTACAGGAAGCTCTTCTTCAATCCCGAGCTGCACGCCGGCGAGGCCTACATGGACGGGCGCCTGACATTCCCGGACACGGGATTGCGCGCCTTCCTCACGCTCTTCTCGGTGAACCGTCTCTCGCTCGGCAATCAGCCGCTGCAGCGCGTGCTGCGCAGCGTCTCACGCGGTTTGAAGCGCTTCCAGCAGGCAAACCCGATCGGCAAGGCGCAGAAGAACGTCGCGCACCACTACGATCTCGGCAATGCCTTCTACGAGCTCTTTCTCGACAAGGAGCTCTTCTATTCGTGTGCCTATTTCCGCGACGAGAACGAGACGCTCGAAGCCGCGCAGATCAACAAGTGCCGGCTCATTGCCGCGAAGCTCTGCCTGAAGCCCGGCATGAAAGTGCTCGACATCGGTTCGGGCTGGGGCGGGCTCGCGCGCTATCTCGCTCGCGTTGCCGACGTCGAGGTCACGGGCGTGACGCTCTCGAAGGAGCAGTACGCGCTCGCCGTCGAGCGCACGAAAGCGGAAGGTCTCGAAAGACGTGTGAAATTCGCGCTGCAGGACTATCGCCAGCTCACGACGAAATTCGATCGCATCGTGTCCGTCGGCATGTTCGAGCACGTCGGCGTCGGTCACTACGGCGAGTTCTTCGCCAAGGTGAATGAGCTCATGCCCGATGACGGCGTCATGCTCCTGCACTCGATCGGCAAGATGAGCCCGCCAGGCACGGCGAGCCCCTGGCTCAGGAAGTACATTTTCCCGGGCGCCTATTCGCCTGCTCTGTCTGAAGTGTTCCCGGCTACTGAGAACAATAGCCTCTGGGTGACGGATCTCGAGTTCCTGCGCGTGCACTACGCGACGACGCTGCGCCATTGGCACCAGCGCTTCGAGGCGAACCGCGCGAGAATTGCTGAGATGTACGACGAGCGCTTCTGCCGCATGTGGGAGTTCTACCTGATCAGCGCGGAGATGATGTTCCGCACGGGATCTCAGGAGGTCTTCCACATGCAGCTCTCGAGGAAGCGCGACGCGGCGCCGATCGTTCGCGACTACGCCGTCGACGTGCAGCGCGAGTACGAGCGCATCGAACGAGAACGCGGGATCTGATCTCGCTCAGGCCGCGCCGTTCGGCGCCGGCTTGCGACGCGCTCGCTCGCGCTTTGCCGTGTTGGTGATTTTGCCTGCGGTTGCATCGAGCTTCCGCTGCGCTGCATTGAAGGTATCACGCAGCGCAATGAAGACGTCCGTATAGTCACCCTCGCTGTTGATCACGATTGGGGGCTGCCCGGGCATTCCGATATCGACCTTCACGGTGAACATCTTCGCCCGTGCATCCGTGCGGTTCGGCGAGGAGACCACCACGCGGGCGTGCGTGATGCGGTCGAAATGGCCATGAAGACGGGCGAATTTCTCCTGAATCCGGGCCTCGAGCGCTTCGCTCTTGTCGACTCCGTGAAAGGAGATCTCGAGGGGTGTCGTCATGCTGAGGCAACCTTTCTCATGCGGATTTATCGGCTGGCCATACTATGGACGTGGGAGACGGGCCCGGTCGGATCAAGAGCCTCGATCATTTTCTTGCGCCGGGCTTTGCGTTCGATCATTGCGGCTCGATGCTCGATGCTCGATGATTTCATAGTGCGACAGCACCTCCATATCTTCAGGGGCTTACATGAGCGGCATATTCTTCGTTACGGGCGGCTCGCGCGGCATTGGGGCCGCGGCTGCGCGCCTCGCGGCCGAGCGCGGCTACGATGTCGCGCTCACCTACATTGGCCGTAAGGATTCGGCCGAAAGCGTGGTCGCCGATATCGAGAAGATGGGCCGCCGTGCTGTCGCAATTCAGTGCGATGTGGCCGACCCCGTCGCGATCCGCATTGCTTTCGAGGCCGTGGATCGCACGTTCGGCCGGCTCGATGCTTTCTTCAACAACGCGGGCATCCTCTGGCCGCACACGCGCTTCGTCGACATCTCGGCCGAGCAGCTCGCGCGCACGATCGCCGTTAATCTCGCCGGCCCATTTCATGCCAACCAGCAGGCTATCCGGCGCATGTCGACACGGCTTGGCGGCAAAGGCGGCGCGATCGTCAACATGTCGTCGATGGCGGCGCGCCTCGGCGGCGCTTTCGAGTGCCTGGACTACGCGGTGTCGAAAGGTGGCGTCGATACGATGACCATCGGCCTCGCCAAGGAGCACGCCGCCGAGGGCATTCGCATCAATGGCGTGCGTCCGGGTGTGATCGAGACCGACATCCACGCGAGCGCCGGCGATCCAGGCCGCGTCGCGCGCATCGCGTCGAGCGTGCCGATCGGGCGTGGCGGCACGGCCCGCGAAGTCGCCGAGACCGTGCTCTGGCTCTGCTCGCCGGAAGCATCCTACGTGACGGGCGTGACGATCGACGTCGCAGGCGGCCGCGGGCTTTAAGTTCGCGTCGGCGTCACGCGCTCCCGCAGAAGCCGTGCGCTTTCACGACGCGCTTGTCGGATGGTGGGAATTTCGTCAGCCGATCGGCTGGCCGGACGGGACGGCGTACGAGCTCGCCGCCGCAGTTGGGGCATCGTCCATCAGGCAGACGATGCTCCGCGCAATCTGCGCAGAACGTGCATTCGAAAGAGCAGATCAGCGCATCGGGTGCGTCGGGCGGGAGGTCCTTGTCGCAGCATTCACAGTTCGGCCTGAGTGCCAGCATCTCGAACCTCCCACATTCCGCGATCAGAAGAAGGCCTGCAGCCCGGTCTGGGCGCGGCCGAGGATGAGCGCGTGCACATCGTGCGCGCCCTCGTAGGTGTTGACCGTCTCGAGGTTCGCCGCGTGACGCATCACGTGGTACTCGATCTGGATGCCGTTGCCGCCGTGCATGTCGCGTGCGACGCGGGCGATGTCGAGCGCCTTGCCGCAGTTGTTGCGCTTGATGATCGAGATGGCCTCGGGCGCGAGACGGCCTTCGTCGAACAAGCGTCCGCAGCGCAGCGCCGCCTGCAGGCCGAGTGAGATCTCCGTCTGCATGTCGGCGAGCTTCTTCTGCACGAGTTGCGTCGCCGCGAGCGGACGGCCGAACTGCTTCCGGTCGAGTGTGTACTGGCGTGCGCGATGCCAGCAGTCCTCGGCGGCACCCATGGCGCCCCAGGCAATGCCGTAGCGTGCTCGGTTGAGGCAGCCGAACGGCCCCTTGAGCCCCGAGACATTCGGCAGCATCGCGCTTTCCGGCACGACCACGCCGTCCATGACGACCTCGCCGGTGATCGAGCAGCGCAGGCTCAACTTGCCGCCGATCTTCGGCGCCGAGAGGCCCTTCATGCCCTTCTCGAGCACGAAGCCGCGGATCTCGTCATTGTGCGCGGCAGACTTCGCCCACACGACGAACACGTCCGCGATCGGCGCGTTCGAAATCCAGGTCTTGTTGCCCGTCAGGCGATAGCCGTCCGCCACTTTCTCGGCGCGCGTCTTCATGCCGCCGGGATCGGAGCCGGCGGGGGGCGTCGGCAGGTACTTCATGCGCTGCTTTCCCGAGCCGTACGCATAGATCGGGTCCAGCACGAGCGAGGACTGCACGGAATTCATCGAGCGGTAGCCCGAGTCCACCCGCTCGACCTCGCGCGCGACGAGGCCATAGGAGACGTAGTTCGCGCCCGCGCAGCCGTACTTCTCGGGGATCGTCACGCCGAGGAGGCCGAGTGCGCCCATCTCGGTGAAGATTTCGCGGTCCGTGCGCTCCTCGAGGTAGGCGGAGATGACGCGCGAGGCGAGCTTGTCCTGGCAGTAGTCCCGCGCGGTGTCGCGGATCATCCGCTCGTCCTCGGTGAGCTGCTCCTCGATGAGGAACGGGTCGTCCCACTGGAAGGCGGCGCGCGAGGCCTTGGCGGCTTTATCCTGCATGATCCTATTTTCCGATCGTCTTAAGTTGAGAAGCGTGTTCGCCAGTCACTCCGGCGCTTCAAATCACTTTATCACTTCGATGAGGTCCTTGAACTCCTTCGTGTCGCCGCGCCCCAGCCATTCGAAGGCGACCATCTCGTGCGTCACGATGTGGGCGCCGGCCCGCTCGAGGCGCCGGACTGCGAGATCGCGCACCTCGGCCGAGCGCGAGCCCACGGCATCTGCAACCAGAAAGATGTCGAGCCCGGCCGCGATCAGGTCGAGCGAGGTTTGCCCGACACAGACGTGGGACTCCATGCCGGCGACGACCACTTGGGTGCGGCCCTCGTCCCGGAGCGCTTCGATGCGCGCGCGGATGGCCGGATCCTTCCAGGAGGAAAAGGCGATCTTGCCGAGGGCGGCCGTTTCGCTGCCGAGCGCGGCGAGCACGGACGGCGCCGTCGGCCCCAAGCCCTTGGGATAGTGCTCGGTCAGGGTCACCGGCACAGCCAGGCGTCGCGCATACTGGGCGAGGCGCGCGCAGTTCGCCGTGACGGCCTCGCCACCCGCCACATGGGGCGCGAGCCGATCCTGAATATCGATCAGCAGGAGCTGGGCGCGATCGCGGTCCATGAGCATGTCGCACTCCGTGGCTTTACGGCGCACCCCGGAGGCCGGACTGAGCCTCCGATCTTGAACTAAGATGCCGCCATTCTTATATAAAACTGCCTTGACGCGGAGGGCAGGAGAGGTGCCGCCGGCCACCGCCGCCGAAGTCAAGAAAAAAGTTATGAGCGGGCTTGTATCGGCTGCGGGTAACCTCTATAAGAGGCGTCCGAAACACATCCAAGCGAAAGTCGACATTGCAGCAGGCGGGACTTGAAACCCGGGAACTGCGTTGTCGGCTGCACTTCGTTTGCGATGTCTGTTGCGGCGCGGACTGCGGGGTCTCGCGAAGGCCAATCCACCTGAATTTGAATGCCCGACCGTGTTCGAGGGTGGACCTCGAGGGGTGTAGCTCAATTGGTAGAGCGTCGGTCTCCAAAACCGAAGGTTGGGGGTTCGAGACCCTCCGCCCCTGCCAGTTCACCCCGGAGCGAGAGCGGTGTTCGCGAAGGCTGGAATTTGAGCGTGAGCGTCCTGAGTGGTCCTCTCGCCGCGGACAGGCAGGGAATGAGAGGCGATGGCGAGAACGAACCCCTTCGAATTTCTCCAGCAGGTGCGGCAGGAAACGGCCAAGGTCACGTGGCCGACCTGGAAGGAGGTCTGGATCACGACGGCTATGGTGCTCGTCATGGTCACGCTTGCTGCGATTTTCTTTACGCTTGTGGATCAAGGCATTGGATGGTTCGTGCAGCTTGTGCTGAACGCGTTCCGCTGACGGGGCGGCCGGTCGTCGGTTGGACCGTTCCGGCGCGTATGGGTTAGTTGACAGCAGGGCAGCATGGCAAAGCGCTGGTACATCGTTCACGCCTACTCGAACTTCGAAAAGAAGGTCGCAGAGGCCATCAAGGAGCGGGCGAAGGCCGCCGGCCTCGATCACCTTTTCGAGGAGGTGCTGGTTCCGTCCGAGGACGTCATCGAGATGCGCCGGGGCCGCAAGGTCCACGCGGAGCGCAAGCTCTTCCCGAGCTACGTGCTCGTGAAGATGGAGATGACCGACCCGGCGTTCCTGCTGATCAAGAACACGCCGAAGGTGACGGGCTTCCTCGGCGCGGACAACAAGGCAGTCCCGATCTCGGAAGAGGAGGCCATGCGCCCCCACAACGAGGTGAGGGAGGGCGGCGAGCGGCGGACGCCGCCCGGCACCTAGGGGACCGGCGGGCCGGTCAGGGGGGCGGCCGGGCCGTCCGCGAGCTGCAGCGGTCTGGCCGAGGAAGTCGACGAGGAGCGCGCCCGCCTCAAGGTGGCGGTTTCGATCTTCGGGCGGCCGACGCCGGTGGAGCTGGAGTTCACGCAGGTCGAGAAGGTGGGATGAGCCAAGTTCCGGCAGCGCCCTCGGGGTGATGGCCGGATGGAGAGGATGAAGGCGGCCGGCGCTCAGGTTGAGGGCAACAGGCCGCGAGAGACGACAGAATCGGCACGATGCGAAGTCTGGATGGCGCAAGCCAAAGGCCTCGTGTCGCGTCTGTGCGGGAGGGCTGAAGCCGGCCCGATTGACCGCTAACCCTGGGGGCCTTGGCCTCCGAACGTAGAGACAGGGGATAGAGTAGAAAGATGGCGAAAAAGATAGAAGGCTACATCAATCTGCAGGTGAAGGCCGGCCAGGCCAATCCTGCACCGCCGATCGGGCCTGCGCTCGGTCAGCGCGGCGTGAACATCATGGAGTTCTGCAAGTCCTTCAATGCCAAGACGAAGGACATGGAGCAGGGCATTCCGATCCCGGTCAAGATCACGGTCTTCTCCGACCGTTCCTTCACCTTCGAGATGAAGACGCCGCCGGCGTCTCACTTCCTCAAGAAGGCGGCGGGCATCGAGTCGGGCTCCAAGGAGACGGGCCGCGCCGTTGCCGGCAGCGTGACGATGACCCAGGTGCGCGATATCGCCAAGCTGAAGATGAAGGACCTCAACACCGACGACCTCGAGGCCGCCGCGCGCATTATCGCCGGCTCGGCTCGGTCGATGGGCATCAGGGTGACGGAGTAACGGCGATGGCAGCACCGAGCAAAGAAGTCATCAAGGCGACCCGCGTCGCAGGCGGCAAGCGTCTTGCCAAGCTCCAGGCGACCGTGGACCGCAACAAGAGCTATGGCATCGACGAGGCTGTGAAGCTCGTGAAGTCGAATGCCAAGGCGAAGTTCGACGAGACCGTCGAGATCGCGATGAACCTCGGCGTCGATCCGCGCCATGCCGACCAGATGGTCCGCGGCGTGTGCAACCTGCCGCACGGCTCGGGCCGCACGCAGCGCGTTGCCGTGTTCGCGCGTGGTCCCAAGGCCGAGGAGGCCAAGGCCGCCGGTGCCGACATCGTCGGCGCGGAGGATCTCGTCGAGCAGGTCAGCAAGGGCGTCATCAACTTCGATCGCTGCATCGCGACGCCGGACATGATGGGCCTCGTCGGGCGCCTCGGTAAGGTGCTCGGCCCCCGTGGCCTCATGCCGAACCCGCGCGTCGGCACCGTGACCATGGACGTCAAGGCGGCTGTCGAGGGCGCCAAGGGTGGCGCCGTCGAGTTCCGCGTCGAGAAGTCGGGGATCATCCATGCCGGCGTCGGCAAGGCGAGCTTCACCGAGCAGGCGCTTGCCGAGAACATCAAGGCGTTCGTCGATGCCGTGGTGAAGGCGCGCCCCGCGGGTGCCAAGGGCACCTACCTGAAGCGCGTCGCTGTGACCTCCACGCAGGGCCCGGGCGTCAAGCTCGACACTGCGAGCGTGACGAGCGGTACGGCCGGTCCGGCCTGATCGCTCGAGTGAGAATTCCGGGTCGCGAGATCCGGGAGAGGAGAGAAGGCTCAGGCCCTCTCTCCGACCTGTCCGAGATTGCTGGTGGTGGCCTCGGTCACCTTAAGCCAACTGGGCCAGCATGAGACGGGAGACGGCCGGAAGCCGGCGCTCGAAAGGGCGCTCCTTTGCCGAAAGGCGTGGGCCGGTTCGAACCTCTTGGGAAGCGCCGTGCCGTCGGTTTCGACGCGCGGGCGGACAGGAACCGCAGCGTCGCCGCAGCTAGGGACTGAAATGTCCTCTGCTCCCGGCGGCAAGGTGCAACCCGCGAACTCACCCGCAAGGGTGTGTCCGCACGATGGAGAGTGTAGCCAGGTGGATAGAGCTGCCAAGCAAGAGCTCGTCACGACGCTCCACGACGTGTTCAAGGACACGGGCGTGATTGTCGTGGCCCACTACGCCGGCATGACCGTCGCCCAGATGACCGACTTCCGCAAGCGCATGAAAGAGGCGGGCGGAACGGTCAAGGTGGCGAAGAATACGCTGGCGGTACTGGCGCTCAAGGAGACCAACTCAGAGGGCATCTCGAAGTTGTTCAAGGGGCAAACGGTTATTGCCTACTCGAGCGACCCGATGGTGGCCGCGAGGATTGCCGTCAAGTACAGCCGGGAGAACGAGAAGCTCGTGATCCTCGGCGGTGCGATGGGGAGCAACATCCTCGACTCCGCGAGCGTCAAAGCACTCGCCGATCTCCCCTCGCTGGACGAGCTGAGGGCGAAGCTCATCGGTCTCCTCAACGCGCCGGCGACGAAGATCGCCCGCACGATCAAGGAGCCGGGAGCCAAGCTCGCGCGCGTCATCCAGGCGCAGGCGAGCAAGGGCGAGGCTGCTTGAGAAGTGGTGCGGCGCTGATCGCCGCGAGCCGATTGAACAACAGAACCTGGACCGCCGAGCGGTTCGAACCGAACTCAAGGAAACACTGAAATGACCGATCTCGCAAAAATCGTCGACGACCTGTCGAAGCTGACCGTTCTCGAGGCCGCTGACCTGGCCAAGATGCTCGAGGAGAAGTGGGGCGTCTCGGCTGCGGCCGCTGTCGCCGTTGCTGCGGCTCCGGCCGCTGCTGCTGCCGCGGTCGAGGAGCAGACGGAGTTCACCGTCATCCTCAAGACGGCCGGCGACAAGAAGATCAACGTCATCAAGGAGGTCCGCGCCATCACCGGTCTCGGCCTCAAGGAAGCCAAGGATCTCGTCGAGGCCGGCGGCAAGCCGGTCAAGGAAGGCGTGCCGAAGGACGAGGCTGCAAAGCTCAAGAAGCAACTCGAGGACCAGGGCGCGACCGTCGAGATCAAGTGATTATGGGTGTCTGGGCCGGCTCCTTCACGGGGCCGGCCCGGGCAACTCCCCCGAGGGCCCCGCTGTGGCGAGCACGGCAAGGGACCTTCCGGCGAGTTGCGCGAGGATCGGTTGAGAGCGACCGGTTCCGCGCCCGCGAGATGACATTCACGAGATGCGCCGATGGGAGGCCAGCCCCATCCCGGCATCTGCGACGCGAGAGGAGCGCACATGGCTGAAAATTTCACCGGTCGCAGGCGGATGAGGAAGCGGTTCGGCTCGATCGCCGAAGTGGCGGAGATGCCGAACCTGATCGAGGTGCAGAAGAGCTCCTACGATGACTTCCTGATGGTCAAGGAGCCGGCCGGCGGCCGTCCTGAGACCGGCCTGCAGGCGGTGTTCAAGTCGGTGTTCCCGATTTCGGATTTCTCGGGCAAGGCCACGCTCGAGTTCGTCCGCTATGATTTCGATCCGCCGAAGTTCGACGTCGACGAGTGCCAGCAGCGCGACATGACGTACGCGGCTCCGCTGCGTGTGAAGCTGCGCCTCATCGTGTTCGATATCAACGAGGAGACCGGCTCGCGCTCGATCAAGGGCGTGAAGGAGCAGGACGTCTATATGGGCGATATGCCGTTCATGACCCAGAACGGCACCTTCATCATCAACGGCACCGAGCGCGTCATCGTCTCGCAGATGCACCGCTCGCCGGGCGTCTTCTTCGATCATGACCGCGGCCGCACGCACGCCTCCGGCAAGCTGCTGTTCGCAGCCCGCATCATTCCCTATCGCGGCTCCTGGCTCGACTTCGAGTTCGACGCCAAGGACGTCGTCTACGTGCGTATCGACCGTCGCCGCAAGCTGCCGGTGACGACGCTGCTTTATGCGCTGGGCCTCGACGACGAGCAGATCCTCGGCACGTTCTACGGCTCCATCCTCGTGCGTCAGACCAAGAAGGGATGGACTATGCCGTTCATCCCCGAGAAGATGCGCGGCGTGACGCCCGTCGCCGACATTGTCGATGCCAAGTCCGGCACCGTCGTCGCGAAGGCTGGCGAGAAGGTCTCCGTGCGCCGTGCGCGCGAGCTCGCCGAGAGCGGCGTCAAGGAAGTGCTCGTTGCGCCGGAGGATCTGGTCGGCAAGTACCTCGCCGAGGACATCGTCGATCTCTCGACGGGCCAGATCTACGGCGAAGCCGCGAACGAGCTCGACCAGAAGCTGCTCGATAAGCTCACCGAGGCCGGCGTCGGCGAGTTCACGGTGCTCGACATCGATCACGTGACGGTCGGCGATCACATCCGCCTGACGCTCAAGGTCGACAAGAACGCCAACCGCGACGAAGCGCTGCTCGACATCTACCGCGTCATGCGCCCCGGCGAGCCGCCGACGCTCGACGCCGCCGAGACGCTCTTCCACGGCCTGATGTTCGATCCCGAGCGCTATGATCTCTCGGCCGTCGGCCGCGTGAAGATGAACATGCGCCTCGGCGACATCAGGGATTTTGTTCCTGCCGAAGACACAGTCCGAGTGTTGCGGCCCCAGGACATCCTGGCGGTCGTGCGCACGCTCGTCGATCTGCGCGACGGCAAGGGTGAGATCGACGACATCGACCATCTCGGCAATCGCCGCGTGCGCTCGGTCGGCGAGCTCATGGAGAACCAGTACCGCATCGGCCTCCTGCGCATGGAGCGCGCGATCAAGGAGCGCATGAGCTCGGTCGACATCGACACGGTCATGCCGCAGGACCTGATCAACGCGAAGCCGGCGGCTGCCGCGGTGCGCGAGTTCTTCGGATCCTCGCAGCTCAGCCAGTTCATGGACCAGACGAACCCGCTCTCCGAGATCACGCACAAGCGGCGTCTCTCGGCGCTGGGTCCGGGTGGTCTCACGCGTGAGCGCGCGGGCTTCGAGGTCCGCGACGTTCATCCGACGCACTACGGCCGTATCTGCCCGATCGAGACGCCGGAAGGCCCGAACATCGGCCTCATCAACTCGCTCGCGACGTTCGCGCGTGTGAACAAGTACGGCTTCATCGAGAGCCCCTACCGCAAGGTCAAGGACGGCCGCGTGACCGACGAGGTCGTGTATCTCTCCGCCATGGAGGAGATGCGCCATCACGTCGCCCAGGCCAATGCCGAGCTCGACAGCAAGGGCAAGCTTACGGATGACCTCATCACCTGCCGCTTCAATGGCGACGTGCTGCTGGTTCCTTCGGACAAGGTCGACTACATCGACGTGAGCCCGAAGCAGCTCGTGTCGGTCGCGGCGGCGCTCATCCCGTTCCTCGAGAACGACGACGCCAACCGCGCCCTCATGGGCTCGAACATGCAGCGTCAGGCCGTGCCGCTGCTCCGCGCCGAGGCGCCGCTCGTCGGCACCGGCATGGAGGAGGTCGTTGCACGCGACTCGGGCGCCGCCATCGCCGCACGCCGCACCGGCATCGTCGATCAGGTGGATGCGACGCGTATCGTCGTCCGCGCGACGGAGGAGACTGATCCTTCGAAGCCGGGCGTCGACATCTACCGCCTGCGCAAGTTCCAGCGCTCGAACCAGAACACCTGCATCAACCAGCGTCCGCTGGTGACGGTGGGCGATCACGTGAAGGCCGGCGAGATCATCGCCGATGGTCCCTCGACGGACCTCGGTGATCTCGCGCTCGGCAAGAACGTGCTCGTCGCGTTCATGCCGTGGATGGGCTACAACTTCGAGGACTCGATCCTGCTCTCGGAGCGCGTCGTCGCCGACGATATCTTCACCTCGATCCACATCGAGGAGTTCGAGCTCAGCGCCCGCGACACGAAGCTCGGCCCCGAGGAAATCACGCGCGACATTCCGAACGTTTCGGAAGAAGCGCTGAAGAACCTCGACGAAGCCGGCATCGTCTACATCGGTGCGGAGGTCCAGCCGGGCGACATCCTCGTCGGCAAGATCACGCCGAAGGGCGAGAGCCCGATGACGCCGGAAGAGAAGCTGCTCCGCGCCATCTTCGGCGAGAAGGCCTCCGACGTGCGCGACACGTCGCTGCGTCTGCCGCCGGGTGTTGCGGGCACGGTCGTCGAGGTGCGCGTCTTCAATCGCCATGGCGTCGAGAAGGACGAGCGCGCCATGGCGATCGAGCGCGAGGAGATCGAGCGTCTCGCCAAGGACCGCGACGACGAGCTCCAGATCCTCGACCGCAACGTCTACGGCCGTCTGCGCGAAGCGCTCATGGGCCGCGAGGTCTCCAAGGGGCCGAAGGGCGCGCGCAAGGGCACGGAGATCAACGACGAGATCCTCGGCGAGATCCCGCGCAGCCAGTGGTGGGAGATCGGCCTCAAGGACGAGAAGGCCATGGCCGCCGTCGAGGCCATCGGCAAGCAGTACGAGGACGCCAAGAAGAGCCTCGAGCGCCGCTTCGTCGACAAGGTCGAGAAGCTCCAGCGCGGTGACGAGCTGCCGCCCGGCGTGATGAAGATGGTCAAGGTCTTCGTCGCGGTGAAGCGGAAGATCCAGCCCGGCGACAAGATGGCCGGCCGTCACGGCAACAAGGGCGTCGTCTCGCAGATCGTGCCCGTCGAGGACATGCCGTTCCTCGAGGACGGCACGCACGTTGACGTGGTGCTGAATCCGCTCGGCGTGCCCTCGCGCATGAACGTCGGGCAGATCCTCGAGACGCATCTCGGCTGGGCTTGCCGCGGTCTCGGCCGTGCCATCGACGACGCGCTCGCGCAGTTCCATGCGAGCGGCGAAGCCGAGGCGCTGAGGAAGCAGATCACCTCCATCTACGGTGATGGCAATGGCCTCGGCAAGATGAAGGACGACGAGCTCGAGCAGCTTGGCGAGCAGCTCAAGACCGGCGTGCCGATCGCGACGCCCGTCTTCGACGGCGCGCGCGAGCCGGACATCGTCGAGATGCTGAAGAAGGCGGGCTTCGATACGTCGGGCCAGGTGACGCTTCGCGACGGTCGGACCGGCGATCCCTTCGATCGCAAGGTCACGGTCGGCTACAAGTACATCCTGAAGCTGCACCACCTCGTCGACGACAAGATCCACGCCCGCTCGATCGGCCCCTACTCGCTCGTCACCCAGCAGCCGCTCGGTGGCAAGGCGCAGTTCGGCGGCCAGCGCTTCGGCGAAATGGAGGTGTGGGCGCTCGAAGCCTACGGTGCGGCGTACACGCTGCAGGAGATGCTGACCGTCAAGTCGGACGACGTCGCGGGCCGCACCAAGGCCTACGAGTCGATCGTGCGCGGCGACGACGCCTTCGAGGCAGGCATCCCCGAGAGCTTCAACGTGCTCGTCAAGGAAATGCGCGCCCTCGGTCTCAACGTCGAGCTGGTCAACAGCGAAACGGCGCAGATCGAGGACGAGACACCGGCAGAGCCCGGCGCTCAGCCGCAGCTCCCGTCCGCCGCGGAGTGATGAATGCGCCGCCGCCCGTACGCAACGGGCGGCGGTCCCTTCAGCCGATGTGCAGTCAGCCGCGCTGAAGGACAAAGAACAGATCGCGTGCCCAATTCCGGATCTCGGGCGCGCTGAACGACTAGGATCCGACCATCAGGGACGCCGCCCCCGTCCCGATCGAGGAGTGACGCGATGAACGAAATTCCGAACATCTTCAAACCGCAGGTTCAGCTCCCCGTCTTCGACCAGATCCGCATCTCGATCGCGAGCCCGAAGGACATCCACTCGTGGTCGTTCGGCGAGATCAAGAAGCCCGAGACGATCAACTACCGTACGTTCAAGCCGGAGCGTGACGGTCTCTTCTGCGCGCGCATCTTCGGACCGATCAAGGACTACGAGTGCTTGTGCGGCAAGTACAAGCGCATGAAGTACAAGGGCCTGATCTGCGAAAAGTGCGGCGTCGAGGTGACGCTCGCCAAGGTGCGCCGTGAGCGCATGGGCCATATCGAGCTCGCCGCTCCCGTCGCGCACATCTGGTTCCTGAAGTCGCTGCCGTCGCGCATCGGCCTCCTGCTCGACATGACGCTCAAGGACCTCGAGCGCGTGCTCTACTTCGAGAGCTACATCGTCATCGAGCCGGGCGTCTCGCCGTTCAAGGAGAAGCAGCTCCTTTCCGAGGACCAGTATCACGCGGCCATCGAGGAGCATGGTGCTGACGCCTTCACGGCCGGCATCGGCGCCGAGGCGATCCGCGAGATTCTGACGTCCATGGATCTCCACAAGATCAAGGACGAGATCCGCCAGGAGATCGCCGAGGCCACCACCGAGCTGAAGCCGAAGAAGCCCGCCAGGCGCCCGAAGGTCATCGAGGCCTTCACCGAGGGCGGCACCCGCCCCGAGTGGATGATCCTGACGGTCGTCCCCGTGATCCCGCCCGAGCTGCGCCCGCTGGTGCCGCTCGACGGCGGTCGCTTTGCGACGTCCGATCTCAACGACCTCTATCGCCGCGTCATCAACCGCAACAACCGCCTGAAGCGGCTGATCGAGCTGCGTGCGCCGGACATCATCATCCGCAACGAGAAGCGCATGCTTCAGGAAGCGGTCGATGCGCTGTTCGACAACGGCCGTCGCGGCCGCGTCATCACGGGCGCCAACAAGCGTCCGCTGAAGTCGCTCGCCGACATGCTCAAGGGCAAGCAGGGCCGCTTCCGCCAGAACCTGCTCGGCAAGCGCGTCGACTACTCCGGTCGTTCGGTGATCGTGGTCGGTCCCGAGCTCAAGCTGCACCAGTGCGGCCTGCCGAAGAAGATGCCGCT
>Ga0066256_1001865_pt1 | contig 25987 bp, 1 predicted proteins | sample ThiBio_1000_biof_FD_87107 | JGI IMG/M metagenome (GOLD analysis project Ga0066256, IMG submission 87107) | Wastewater bioreactor microbial communities from Cape Town, South Africa - Thiocy_expt_1000_biof (version 2) | ecosystem: Engineered > Bioreactor > Thiocyanate-remediating >... | reverse complement strand
GGCGTGGGGCGGCTGCGACGGCGCGCAGGGGGGAAGCACGCCGCACCAGCAACCCCCCAGATGCCGCGCGGCCCACCATTGCGCCCGGCATGGGGTACGGCGTGTCGCTGGAGGTGTTCGGCCGCGCAGTGCCCTTTGAGGAGCTGCTGTCGTTCCTGCCCGCCGCAGCGGACCCCCGCATCCTGCGCGTGCGCGCCGGCCTCCTGCACTACTGCCGCGCCGTGAATTACCGCGCGTCGCCAGAACCGGTGGTGGCGGCAGGCGCGGCGGCGGCGGAGGAGGAGGCAGCGGCGGCCGAGACTGCGGCGGGGGAGACTTCCGGGGGGGAGGGCCGTGCGGCCGGCGCGCGCCCGCCGGCCGCGGCAGCCCGGGCGGGGGGACGGCGCGGCCGGCCCCGCGCCCCTGGCGACGACCAAGGAAGACTCAAGCAAGCAAGCAAGCAAGCAAGAAGGAGGACCAAGAAGAAGGAAACAACGACGACAAGGCAACCATCACCATGGCTGCCGCCGCCGCCGCCGCCGCCGCCGCCGCCGCCGCCCCGGCCGCCGCCGCCTCCACCCCAACCACCAATGCGTACGCGGCGCTGGCGCGCACCGTGGTGACGACGCCCACCCTGCTGTGGCGCACCGGCGCGTGGCCCGCCCTGTTTGCCGACGCGCACCTGACGGACACCGAGTTTGAGGGCGCGGCGTCGTCGCGGTGGGCGCTGCGTACCTACGCCGCCGCGCTGCGCACGCTGCTGGACGACGCCGCGCTTGCCGCCTTTGCCGGCGTTGCGACGGCCGCCGAGGCATCCGCGACCGGCGCGGACGGAGCCGATGTGGCGGCACGCGCCGCCATAACCGCAATTGCGGCGGCGCTGGAGGCGTGTGCGGCGGCGTCGTGCTCCAAGGAGCGCGACGAGCTGCTGGAAGATGACCCCGACCGCGCGACGGGCGACACGGGGCGCGGGCGCGAGGACGACGTGGGCACGATGGGCGACCTGGAGTCTGACGGCGAGGGTGACGACGATGGCGGCGGTGGCGGCGGTACCGGTGGTGGCGGCGCCAACGACGAGGATGCCGAGGGCGACGACGGGTCGGGTGGCACATTCATTGTGCGCGACGGCGAGCGGCCGCGGCGCGCGCGCATGCTGAAGGCGGGCGTGCGCCTGGCCTCCGCCGTGAAGCGGCAGATGGACGCGCTGCGCGCCGTGCCGCCCGGCGGCTTTGGCTTCATTGACTGCGGCTGGATGGGCACGGGCGGCGGCCACGCCGTCATGCTGGTGATTGAGCGCGCGGCGGAGGCCAATACCAGCGAGGCGCTGGCGCCGCACCTGGCGACGTACACCGTGACGCTGTGCAACACGGGCGCGGGGCTGGAGCACCACCCCTCCACCACGGCGGCGTACCCCAAGACCAAGCACCGGTGCGCGCTGCACCTGGGCGCCGTGCCCGGCTGGCGGCTGCTGAACGAGCACTTTGTGCTCAACCTCACGCGCCTCATGCTCATGCGTGAGGCGCCGCACGCCGCCGCCGCGCTGTACGACATGCTGCTGCCGCAGCTGGTGGGCGGCCCGCTGGACGCCGCCATCGCGGCGGGCGAGGCGGCGGGCGCGCACGGCGACTGGGAGACGCCACAGGTGTCTGGCTTCTGCTACTTCCGCTGCGTCCTGTCTGCCGTGCGCTACACGCTGCAGGCGCACTTCGGCTGGCGCGCACGCCGGCCAGCCGGTGCCATGAAGCGCGTCATGGCAGCCGCGCGCCTTGCCCTCCTCACCGCCGCCGCGCCGCAGATGGCGGCGCTGCTTGCCACCCTGCGCGCCGGCGGCCGCCTCGCTGACCTCACGCCCTTTGTGCGCATGGGCGACATCACGGCGGCGGAGCCCACCGACGTGCTCGCTTTTACCGACACCGACGCGCGCATCATTGAGCTGGCGTGCAGCAACACTACGCGCGCCATGACCAAGCTGCTGGATGGCGGCGTGCTGGGCGACCGCGGCGCTGCGCCCACGCTCGCGCTGTGGCGCGGCGCCGCCGCCAAGGTGGAGGACACCCTCTACCTCCTGCGCTGCCTGGAGCGCGACCTGTTTGGCCGCCGCGCCGCTGCCCTCGGCGCCACCCTGCCGCACCGCCACGCCGCGCTGGCGGCGGCCACAAGCGAGGGCCTTTCCGCTGCTGCCACCGCCGTCGCCGCCGCCGCGCCGCCGCCGGCTATCGAGCCGGATGCGCCGCTGCCCGACGAGCCGTACCTGCCGCTCGCTGCCGCCGACTACGCCGTGCCGCCCGACGCCACCGCCTTCCCCAACGGCGACCTCCTGTTCCGCGTCGCCGACCGCGCCGAGCCGTTTGCCGGCGCGCGCACCGACACCATGCCAGAGCTGTTTGTGGACCTCATGCCGCACTCTGCCAGCTTGCCGGCGACGGCGCCGGCGCCGGCAGCGGGGCCGGTGCCGGCAGCGGTGCCTGGAATTGCGGCGGCGCCGCACATCAAGGATGCGCGCGCGGCGTCCTTTGACGTCGTGGTGAGCATCGTGCGGCGCGCGGCGGCGCAGGTGGAGGCACTGCGGGTACGCATCGTGCATGCCACAGGCGGCGACCTGCCGCCCACCGGCAGCCCCCTGGTGTGGCAGATGGGCGCGCTCATTGAGCACACCGTGTTGCATGATCTGCCGCTGCCGCGCGGCCCGCCCGGCACCGGTGACACGCCCGCCGCGCTGGCAGGCGACGCTGGCGACAAGCCAGGCGCCGCGCCGCCGGCGCGCGTGGCATACCAGCGGCACCAGGAGAGCCTGCTGCGCGGCGCGGCGGACGGCCCCTGCCCCTGGCGGCCGGGCGCGGATGGCGTGGAGGCCACGACGGTGGAGGCGCAACGTGTTGTGCTTGCCGGCCTGTGGACGCTCACGCGGTACTACGTCAGCGTGTGGGGCATGCAGAACACGCTGTACGAGCTGGCGCCGACGCAGTTCACCACGCTGGCTGCCCTGCTGGTCATGACTGACGCCGCCGTCCGCATCACGCCCGCCGACGCCGTCATGCCGCTCAGCGACATCATGAACGGCCGCCTGGTGCGCGCCGCCGCGGTCCCCGCCGCCACTTCCACTGGTGCCAGTGGTGGAGCTGGGGACGCTGCAGGTGATGGCGCAGCAGCTCCAGCGCCAGCGGTAGACGCAGACGCAGGGGGTGCCGCGATGGTGGCGTCGGTGCATGAGGCGGCTGCGAAGGCGCGCAAGGAGGAAGCAAGCCGCACCAGCAACCACCCAGATGCCGCGCGGCCCACCATTACGCCCGGCATGGGGTACGGCGTGTCGCTGGAGGTGTTTGGCCGCGCAGTGCCCTTTGAGGAGCTGCTGTCGTTCCTGCCCGCTGCCGCGGACCCCCGCGTCCTGCGCGTGCGCGCCGGCCTCCTGTACTACTGCCGCGCCGTGAATTACCGCGCGTCGCCAGAACCGGTGGTGGCAGCAGGCGCGGCAGCGGCGGAGGAGGAGGCAGCGGCGGCCGAGACTGCGACGGTGGAGACATCCGGCGGGGAGGGCGGTGCGGCAGGCGCGCGCATGCCGGCAGCGGCAGCAGAGGCGGCGGCAGCGGCAGTCATCCCCGTGCCGTTTGCGTATGAGCTGCCCAGCAGCATGGAGGACGTGCGGTCGGCGTACGCGCTGGCGCGCCAGCCAGAGGTGATGCGGGAGCCGTACTTCACCTCCATCATGTACCGCGACCCCACGCTGGAGATTGTGCGGACGCTGGCGCTGTCGATGCCGCCCGAGGCGGTGCTGCCGCCCCTGCCGCACGACTTAACGGCGCCGGCAGACGTGGCATCCATCGGCTCCGCGTTGATGAAGTCAGTGCACCTGCGCAACACGGGGGAGGACGCCGTGGTGGAGGGGTGGCCGCGCGGCCTCAAGCTGGGCGGCTACGCCACCGACGGCGCCAACCGCCTGTACAACACCACCGCCGCCACCTACAGCATCTTCCCCGACTCCGTCTACTTTGTGTCGCTGGGCGCCCTCATGCCCGAGTACGCCATCCTGCGCGACACGGCGGCGCTGTACCGCGCCGTGGTGCACCACACGGTGGCGGTGCTGGCAGGCGAGCCCAACTACCCTGCGCCCGGCCTCGGCTTCACGCCCGGTCCCTCCTGGATGCTGCAGCCCACCATGCCCATTGGCGGCCTCATCCCCATGCGGTTCTACATGAGCACCACCCCCGACACCCTCGCCTCCCTCAACGGCTTCAGCTTCATTGCGCAGCTGCGCCGCCTGCGCGCCGCCGCCGACACCACGCTCAGCGTCGGCGTCCGCCTCGGCCCGCCGCCGTCGCACTCTGAGACCACCGCGGCGCGCGACGGCCGCATCCAGGTACCGGTGGAGGCGCCGCCAGCGGCAGCGCCAGCGCCAGCGCCCGCGCCAGCACCGGCGCCAGCGCCACCAGCGCCGGCGGAAAGCGGCAGCGGCGGTGGTGCCACAGAGTCCAAAGAGGAGGCGCCAGCCAGCGGTGCCGCGGTCGAGGCGGTCAAGAGCGAGGCGCCCGCGCCGGCACCCACAGCACCCGCTCCCAAGGCGAGCGCCGCCAGCGAGGTGGAGCGGCGCGTGAACACCATTGTGGCGCACATGCGGCGGCTGGCCAAGGCGTCTGGCGCCGGCGCATCCTCCGTGTCCGGCTTTGTGATTGCGCGCGTGCGACGGCAGGTGATGACGCAGGAGCGGGAGCGGTCGGCGCGCGCTGCCGCCACGGAGGCGGTGGTGGGGCAGGTGGCTCCGCTGCCGCAGCCGACCGCGTTCCGCGACGACCAGGTGTCAGAGGCTGATCTGCTGCTCATGAACTCGGACCACGCCAAGCCGCCCACGTACGGTGACACGCTGTCGTCCGAGGACGCGGCACGCGTGGCCGCCATCCTCACGGTGCCGCACCTGGCGGGCCCCCTGCTGCTGCACTTTTTCACCGGCCGCCGCGTGTCCTGCCTCCTCAACTCCGACCTGCAGGCGGTGCTGGAGACGCGGCTGCTCATGTGCCTGGACTACGGCGCGGTGGGCCGCGCCGTCCCGGCCGCCTCCCGCCGCTCCGGCGGCGACCTGACGTACTCCCGCCTGCGCAGCGCCGTGGCGGCTCTGAAGGACTCCGCCTCCCTGCCGCGCGCCAGCGCCAAGAAGGTTGCCAAGGCGGCTCCTCGTGGCGGTCGCGGCGGCCGCGGCGGGCGCGGTGGTGGCCGCGGGGGTGGCCGCGGTGGCAGCGGCGGTGGCGGGGACTCTGATGACGATGAGGAGGACGAGGACGGCGAGGGCGCCGGCGACGAGGATGCCGGCAAGGAGCTGAACGCCGACGACCTGCTCATCCTGGAGATCTGGCTGCACAGCGCGCTGTCCACGGGGCCCTCCGTCCACGACTCGGTGCGCAACTTCATGCTGGCGCCGCCAGCGCAACTGAACTTGACGGTGCGGCCCGGCGGCAGCGGGGAGGGCGTGGGTGCCGTGCCGGCGGGCACCGCGCCAGCCGCCACCACTCCGGCACCGGCATCGGCTGACGATGACGCGGCACACCGCTGGGTGCAGGGCGTGCTGACGGACATGGGGGTGCTGGCGCTGGTGCCGACGCACGCCGTGCACCGGCCGGCGCTGGGCAGCCCCGCCGGCGCGCTGGTGGAGATCCTGTGGACGGCGCCGGAGCTGGTGCTGGGCCCCATGACCACCCTGCTGTCCAAGTGCCTGGAGATGGCGGTGGGCGCCTACACTTCACCGTTTGTGGACCTCCTTCTCTTTGCCGTCCGCCTGGCGTACCGCGTGGAGGCGGCGGCGGTGTTTGCCGCCGCCGCGCTGGCGAGCGTGCCGGCGGAGGGTCGGTCACCCGCGGTGGCAGCCGCCGCCGCCGCGCCTGCCGCCGCCCTCGCCGCCTACTGCAGCCGCACGCGCGCCACCATGGCGCACGACGTGCTGCCGCGCCTGCACGGCTGGCTGAGCCAGGCGGAGGAGGCGGACGACGTGGGCGGCGCGTGTGTGTTCCATGCGCACACCGTGCTGGCGTGCGCCAACGCGCCGGACAGCGAGCTGGCGGGCGCCGGCCACCACGACCCCACGCACGCCGCCTACTTCCGCATCCTGGCGGGCGTGTGCTACACCACCACGTGGTACGCCACCGGCATCTCGCTGGACGCGCGCCTGTCCAAGCTGAGCCCTTCCGCACTGCTGGGCGCCGCGGCGGCGCGCTCCACCACCACCGACGTTGCCGACTTCTACTCCAGCTCGCGTCGCGGTGGCGCGCCGGTCAAGACGGTGTGGGACCCGTTTGCCGGCCGCTCGCAGGTCATCCCGCTGGCAGACGTGTATCGCACCTTCACGCGCCACCGCGCCGGGCTGGTGGCGTGGCTGGAGGCCATTGGGGCGGGCGGCAGCGTACCCGCTGACGGCGGCGACATGCCGCTGCCGTCCCGCATGCCCACCCTCGGCGCCGCCGCGCGCTCGTCGTCCATGGTGGGCGACGCCGTTGCGCCGCCCGCCAGCGCTGGTACCGCGGCGCGCGACCGCCTGCTCACACACGTGTCGCGTATCGTGCTGCGCAGCAACAGCCTGCTGAAGGGCGGCAGCGGCAGCACCGCTGACGGCTTGGCGGAGTGGCTGCAGGTGCGCACGAAGCGGTACGAATGCGCGTTGCAGCTGTCGGCCGCCAGCTTTGTGGCGCCGAACCAGCGCGGCCCCGTCGACATCTTCCGCAAGGTCACGTGCCCCGGCACCTCCATGCTGACGGTGAAGGTGATGATCCGCACGACGGACGAGGACAAGACGCCCTCCACCGTCGGCTGCGTGTCGCTGTACAAGAACGAGCTGCTGGAGGCGGCGTCGGGCGGCGCGGGCGCGTACGGCATCAGCACCCTGGCGGCCGCCTTGACCTCCAACATGCCGCCCACCCTCGGCAGTCTCACACCCGGCTTGTTCACGGCGGTGTACACGGTGCCGGGCGACACCGTGGTGGTGCGCATGCACCTGCTGGACGGTGCCAGCACAACTGGCACCATGGAGGTGTCCATCACCGCGCCCGTGTCCGACAGCGCCTCTGCCGCCATCCTGGCGGGCGGCTGGCTGGGCGTCAGCCACGCCGCGCCGCTGCAGGATGGCCTGAACGCGCTGGCGCCCGACACGCCGCCGCTGGCAAAGGTGCACGTAGACCAGGCGCTGGCGGCGGCGTTCAACAACGTGGGCGTCGCCACCGCGTGGCTGGCAGAGCACGCGCGGGAGCTGGTGGAGGAGCGCGGCGTGGGCGCGCTGGACCCGGACGACATGCTGGCGGTCAGCCGCGGCGTGTACCTGGGCCGCACCACGGGGTTTGAGCTGACGCTGCACACCGCGCAGCTGTACCTGCGCCGCCGGGAGGTGGTGCCCGCCCCCTCCGCCTTCCGCCTGCACCCCGACTTTACCACCGCATTCACCACCGCTGCCACCACGCTCCGCGTCCGCAAGACCGCGGCGGCAGGTGGCGGCGGCAGCGGCGGCGGCGGCGGTGACGGCGGCGGTACGAGCAGCAACAGCAACAGCGGTGGTGGTAGTAGTAGCAGTAGCAGTAGTGGCACCAGTGCGCTGTGCGCCGTGGTGGGCATGCAACGCGAGAACCTGTTCATTGAGGTGTTCCGCGCGGGGCAGGTGCTGGACGTGCAGCTGTGGCGGCCACTGGCGGCCACCGGCAATGAGGCGCTGCTGCCAGAGGAGATTGTGGCGTTGGAGGGGCGGCCGGCGGCGGGAGTGGCGCCGTTGTACTACGAGGTGGACGGCGAGGCGGTGTCAGTGGGCATGCCGCGGCAGGTGGCACTCACGCCCGCCGGCCTGGCCGCCCGCGACGCCGTGTCGCAGGCGCTGGCGCGCGAGTTCATGGGTGCGCCCACCGCGGCTTTCCTCTTCCGCGGCTCGCTGTACCGCGCCGGCGTGCCGCTCACCGCGCTGCGCGACGCGTGGGCTGCTGCGGTGCGGCGCACGCGGCGGCGGGCGCGCGACATTCAGCGGCGTACGCTGATACGCCAGCGCAAGGCGCTGCGCTCCGCGGCAGACACGTTGGGCGGGCCACGCGCGCTGCAGGCGTACCTGCACAGCTTCCTGGCGCCGCCCGTGCTGTCGCTCGCCATTGCGGCGCTGGCGTACCTGCTGGGCCCGCGCAATGCGCCGCCGCTCGCCGCCTTCAACATGTGGCTGGCGGACGACAGCCCGCGCCTGCCCACCTCTGCCGCGCCCGTCCGCATCCTGGTGGCGTCCGCCAACGGGCGCATGGCGTTTGAGATTGTGGTACGCCGGCACCCCAACCCGCGCGCCGCTGCTGGGCGGTACGGCGCCACAGGTGTGGCAGCGACGGTGCTGGAGGGTGCAGAGGAAGACGTGGCGGGCGCGGGCGCGCTGTACGCCGAGCTGTGGATGCTGTACGTGGCGGGCCGCGCGGCGCAGCGCGTTCTGCTGTACGCCTCCGACTACCGCTACGCGCTGGCCACCGCGGAGCCCACCACGGAGGACCGCATGCTGCCGTGGGTGCCGGGCACCGTGTTTGAGGGCGCGGCGCGCGACCACCCCTTTGACAGCAACGTCTCGCCGCCGGTGTTCCTCGGCGCGCCCTCCGAGGAGGGCTTCACCCGCAATGTGCGCTTCTTTGTGGGCGACCCGGCGTACTGCGAAGGCGGCGGGGCGCCGACGCGGTCGGCGGGACCTGGTGCTGGCGCCGCGCAGCGGCGCGATAACTTTGGCACTGACGTGCTGCAGGCGGCGGCGCCGCCCGGCAGCTCCTCCCTCACCATCCGGCGCACCGTCACGGTCAGCCTGCCTGGCGCGGCAGCTGCGGGGAGCTGGGAGGAGACGTTTGTGGCGCCGCGGTGCGTGTCGGGCGTGCTGCCTGAGGCGCTCGTGACGGCGTACGAGTTGTGGGCGCGGCGGCGCGTGGGCGGCGAGCCTGGCGACGATGATGTCGACGGCGGCGCCGGGCGGGTCACGCTACTGGTGGGCTACCCGCGCCTGGAGTCACCCGCCTTGCTGCACGCCGCCACCGAGGCGGAGCGCGCGGAGGGCGGTGCGCGGGGCGAGGGCTACAACTCGCTGCACTACACCGAGGCGCAGCTGCTGCGCGTGGAGGTGGCTGCCAACGGCACCATCCGCATCTGGTCACCCGTCACGCCGCCGCCGGCGCGCCGCGACGCAGAGCCGGTGTTGCTGGCGGCCGGCATGTCAGCAGCCGCCGCCGCCGCCGCGACCCCGGCGGCACGCCAGCAGCTGGTACACGTGGCCGGTGCGGGTGGCGACACGCCGCTGGGGCAGCTCATGAACGTGTTGAGCCGCGTGGAGGCAGCAAGCCACGTGCTGGTGTGGGCACGCGCTTGGGCGGTGCCGGGCAGCAGCGACGGCAGCGGCGTGCTGGCGCTGGAAGCGGTGGCGCTGCCACGCCTGCGCCAGCGCTTTGCAGTGCGCGCAACGGGCGGCAGCGGCGGCGGCGGCGCCAGCGGCTGCGTGCTGGCATCGCTGGACAACACGGGCATGGTGCTGCCTGCCACCGTGCCGGAGGGCGTGGCGACGCACATGGGCCGCTTCCCATGCGTGCTGCCGCTGGTGGCAGCGGGCAGCAGCGGTGGCGCGGGCCCGTGGACGCTGCTGGTACCTACCTTTGTTACCATGCGGCCCTCCATCGCGTCGCAGCCCTTCACCACGCACCTGGTGCCGGTGCGGCGCGCGCCATGGTCCACACCCACCGCGCCGCGCACCGCCGCGTACGCCGTGCACCCCTCCAACCTGTACGTCACGCCGGCGTCCACCGTCGCCGCCGTGGCGCACTTTGTGCAGCTGGTGCAGCAGCGCGACTACCGCGCCGCCGCCGGCGTCCTGCACCTGTGCGCCGGCCTGTCGTACTCTGACGACGCGGTGCTGGGCTGGCTGCGCGCGCTGCTGCACTCCACGGGCGAGCGCACGGTGCAGCGGCCGCGCGCCAACATGGACGCATCGCCAGATGCCGTGGCGCTCACGCTGCGCCTGGGCGCTCTGTTCTTTGACGCCGTGACGGGCAGCCTGGACGACGCGGTGGAGTCGGCCGCCAAGGAGCGCGTGTCCACGACGGTGGGTGTGGATGCGGACGACGAGACGGACTTTGGCCCAGTGACGCTGTGGATGGCGTGGGCTGGTGACCCGGACGGCAAGGTGGCACGCGTGCTGCAGCGCACCGCGCTGCACCAGCGCTACGGCCTCAGCTTGGAGCTGGCGCGGCACGTGTCGCCCGGCTGCGCCGTCACGCCGGCCGAGGAGGCGCGCCTGCTCGCCATCGTGTTCGCCAACGCGGAGGCGTCCGCCGTCCGTGAGCTGTCTAACGCGCGGTCCAACTTCCCCATGCGCGGCTTCCCGGCGCGCGTGGACCACGACGTCATGTCGCTCCTGTACCCCTCCATCCTGCGCCGTGACGCGGCGGTTGCAGCAGCAGCGGCAGCGGCGTCAGCGTCGACGACAACGGTGGCGGAGGCGCCGGGCCGCCCGCTGTTGGCGCAAAACAAGATGGTGGTGGGCGGGTGGAACCTGCCAGCGATGCTGCAGCAGTGGGTGCTGAACGGCGGCTACGCCTGCGTCCCTGAGTCGCACCTGCGGCTGCTGCACCTGTCGATGATGCACCCCGTCAGCCGGCGGCTAGCCGGCTGGCAAGGCACCCGCAACCCGATGGCGACGGTGGCCGCCATGCTGCGCGGCTACGCCTTTGCGCCGCCGGCGGAGGCGGGCTACGACGAGCGCGCGTCCATGTACGCGGTGCTGCGCACCGTGCTGGAGACGCGGCGGCTGGACAGCTACGCGTACCGCGGCGACAACTTCCCGAACAACATCCGCGACCCCGGCGACCCGCGGCTGGCTGACTTTGTGTACGACGCCAGCCCGCTCCTGTCATTCACCCTGGCGGCGCTGTCGGGTCTGGATGACACGCGCCTCGTGTTACCCCCGCCAGAGGCCGCCGTGCGCCCGCCCGTGTCGCCAGACACAGCGTCGTGCGCCGGCACGGCGGCTTGGGGTGCGCTGCCTGAGCGGGAGCGGTACTGGCGGCACCTGGAGGCGTCAACGTCGCCCGACGGCGCGCGGTTCCAGGGTGCCACGGCGGCGATCTGGGCGGTGCGCCGTGCCCTCATGACGGACGACAGCGCCGACAACGGCACCATGTCGGAGGTGATGACGATGGAGTACACCCGCCTGCCGGCGCCGCGCACCACGCTGGCGACGCAGTTGCGCCGCGTCGCGGCACGCCGTAGCGCCGTGCTAGCAACGCAGCTGCTGCGGCGCAACGCGGGCGGCAATCAGGTGTGCCTCCTCGCGCCGTCCACCGGCGCAGAGGCGGTGGCCATGGCACTGCGGCGGCCGCCGCTGCCTGACGCTGGCGATGCGCAGGCGCTGCTGGCCAAGGAGGAGGGCGGCGGCGGCAGCGGCGGCGGCGGCAGTGGCGCGCGCACCTTTGCGGTAGGCTACAGCGCCTGGGCCATGCGGGCGGAGCCGGAAGGGGGCAAGAGTGCCAAGGCGAAGGACAAGGGGAAGGGCAAGGGGAAGGGCAAGCACGCCGGCGCAGTGACCGATGACCGCAGCAGCCTGGCGCTGTGGTGGGCGCGTGACGTGCGCGTGGAGGCCGCACCGGCGCCTGCCGGCCCACCTGCGCCCGGCGGCGCGGTAGTAAGCCCGCTGGGCTCCCCCGTCCGCATCCTGCCTTACTCACACCGCACGCACACTGACTTCAGCGGCGACGTGCACGCCTTCCAGAAGGGCCTGCTGGAGGCCATCGTGTGGGCGGCGCAGTCCGACATGGACGAGGCGCACGCCGCCGCCGCCGCCAACGCGGCCGCCGCGGCGGCGTGGCGCGCGGGGCCGGGCGCAGACTTCTTGGCGGCGCTGGCGCGCTGGGTGGAGCGTGTGGGGGAGGCAGCCGCAAGCGCGGCGGTTGGTGAGGTGGATGCAGCGGTGGCGGCGGCCGCTGCAACGGCGGCTGGTGGGGACGCCACCACGGTACTGGCGGCAGTGGCCGGCAGCCTGGGTGGCGCCGTGCTGCCACCGCTGCCGCCTGCGGCACCGCTACTGGAGCCGCTGCTGGCTGCCATGCCATCCATGGCAGATCTGGCGCAGGTGGGCCTGGCAGACTTTGATGACATTGTGCGTGTGCAGTCTGCCGTGGAGTCGGCGGGCGGGTACCGCGGCATGGCAGGGGACGAGGACGACGACATGGGCTTGTTTGACTCGACGCGCAGCGACGACGACGCCAGCGACAGCGACGGCGATTTTGGCGGCGGCGGCGGCGGTGGCGGCGGTGGCGGCGGTGGTGGCGGCGCCGGTGGTGGCGCTGCGGGGGCACGCAGTGAAGTGGAGCAGCGTGCCCGCCAGCTGTACTTGTTTGGCCGCGCGCAAGCGTCGGTGGGGGCCGGGGAGCGGCAGACGCGCTCCGGCATGTCGCGCCCCCCACTGCCGGGCAAGCACATTGCCGTGTTCATGCTGTCTGCCGCTGATGGCGCCGCCAACGGCAGCTTCATGGCGCGCCTGATGGCGTGGGCGCGGGAGCTGGTGCGGGGTACCAAGCCGCGCGTCGTGTTGAACGGCGGCGCCGCCGTGTTGGACGCTGCGCTACCAGACTTCCTTGCCGCCGCCGCCGCGTCGCCGCTGGTGGCAGCCGCTGCACGCGCCGCGGCCCGGCTCCACTTGGCGCTGCTTGGCGCTGGCAGCGGCAGCGGTGGCGTCGTTGCTGTCAGCTCTCCGGCGCCGCCGACCGTGCCTGACACCTTCATGCCGTACCTGCGCCTGCCGTGGCCGGTGTGGCGCCAGCAGGCGGCGCCGCTGGAAGTGGCCAGTACGCAGCAGGCACTGCCGCTGGTGGCAACGCGCAGTGACTGCACCGCCCGCGTGCTCTTGCTACCGTCCCACGACACACCAGCGCCTGCCCTCGGTGCTCAGCCCGCGTGCCTGCATGGCCACGTAGCGGCAGACCGCCTCGTGTCGCCGCTGCGCGCCGCCGCTGCCAGCTTGCTGACGTCCGCGCCGCCGCCGGTCATGGCGTGGGGGGTGCGCGCGGGCGGCGGGGGGGCCGGCGGCAGCGGCGGTGGTGGTACGGACGAGGCGGACGACAGCGTGGATGTGGGGTACGGGGAGGCGACGCTGCTGCGCGCGTTCCAGGGCCTGCCGCTGGCCACAACGCCGGCGGGCGGCGAGATTCGCGACCGACTGGCTACCGCACTGCAGCACGCCGCGCGGGGCGGCGCGGGGCGCGTTAAGTCCTACCTGGCGGGCCTGCCGCCCACGCTGCTGGCGGCGCTGGAGGGTGTGGCGGATGCCGTGACGGATGGCAGCAGCGGTGGGCAGGAGGGCGCGGCGCGCGCCTGTGCCGCCGCGCTGGAGGCGTTGGCGACCTCGGCGGCCGCACTGGCCAACCTGCCGGCGGTGCTGGCGGCGGAGGCAAGCGGGGGGGCAGCTGCGGGGGCGAGCGCGGGGGCGCACATGGAGGCACTGCTGCGTGCGTGCCGGGGCGCGGGCGGCGGTGTGGATGGCGCGGCGCTGGAGGCGGACCGGCTGCGGCAGCTGGCGGGCGCGCGCCCCTCCCTGGCGTTGCACCACCTGATGGGCTACGCGCTGGACACGCGCGGCGGCGACGCGGTGGCGCGGTTGGAGCCGCTGGTGCCACCCGCCGCCGCAGCTGCTGCCCTCCTGCCGGCCGCCGTGGTGGTTTCCATGCTCACCGTCAACCGCGCACACGCCGCCACTGCCACCGCCGCCGCGCACCGCGTGCGCGCCTGCCTGGACGACGTGCGCGAGGCAGTGGTGGCAGTGCGCCGTGCGCTGGCGCCAGCGTCGGCAGCTCGCGGCGACGGCGCAGCAGCGCGGCACGCCGGCCGCGAGCTGCGCCGGCGGGCGCAGCTGTTGGGTCACGCCGCCACCGCGATGGTGGAGGCGCTGGCGTACGCACGCGCATACGTGGAGGTGTTGCCGGCAGACAGCACGGCGGCACACGATGCTGCCGGCGCGCTTGCTGGCGCGCTGGCGTCCGCGCCCTGCGCCGCGGTGGCGCTGCGTGTGGACCCGCGGTTTGCGTACGTGGAGGGCGCCATTGCGTCGCTGCTGCGGCCCAAGCAGACGCTCATTGCGCAGCGGTTCATGGCGGCGGGCGACGTGTCGCTGTCGCTGGTGCAGCAGCTGCTGATGGGGGAGGGCAAGACCGCCATCATTGCGCCGTTGCTGGCGCTACACTTCTCGGACGGCGCCACCGCGTGCCTCGGCGTGCAGCCGGTGGCACTGCTGCAGCAGTCCCGCAGCGCCATGCAGCGCCTGCTGGCGACGCCCGTGCTGGACAAGCGCATCACCACGTTTGCATTTGACCGCAGCGCGGGCGCGTTTGGGCCGCAGCACACGGATGCGTTTGACGAGCTGCGCTCCACCGCCGCCGGCTTCTATGACGGCTCTTGGGCGAGCGGCGCCATGTCGTCGTGGAAGCCGCCTTCCGCTAGCGGCGCTGCCGGCGGCGGCGGCGCTGCCGACGTGGAGGAGGTGGAGAGCATCAGCGGCAGCGACAGCGACAGCGATGACGACGGCGGCAAGAAGAAGGAGGCCGCGAAGAGCAGCGGCGGGAAGCGGGGACGGCGGGGAGGAAAGAGCACCACCACCTTTGCCGTGCCGCCCGTGGTGCCTTATATTCCTGCCTGCCTGGTGCCACGCGCGGCGGCGCACGCGGAGCGCATGTTTGGTAGCGGCGCGGCAGCCGCCGTGCAGGCTGGCCTGCTGCACGACGCGCTGGACGGCATGGAGGCGGAGCGGCGGGCGCAAAGCCGGCGGCAGGAGCGAACCTCCAAGGCTGGACGGGCGCTACTGGCCGCGTATGGCGGCAGTCGCAAGGGCGGCGCGGCGTCAGCCGGTGCGGCTGCTAAGCAACCTGCTGCCGCCGAGGTCGCGCCCGCGCACGCTGACGCCGCGGTGACGCCCGCCGACGTCGCGGCGACGACCGCTGACGCCGCGCCGCCGCCGCCCGCGGCAGCGCCGCCGCGCGCCGCTGTGAAGCGCGATGCAGCAGAGCGCGGGCGGCTGCGGGCCGCAGACCGCGGTTTTAGCGTGGACGCCGGCGTGGACAGTCTGGAGGGTTTAACGGTTCTGCCGGCGCACCGGCTGGCGACGCTGGCAGCGCTGGACGCGGCGGCGGGTGCAGCCACGGCGACGCAGGGTGCGCAGCTTATGTGCGCGCCGCTGGCGCCCGGCAACCACCGGTATGCCCACCTGTCCGCCCTCGCGTACCAGTGCGGCGAGCTGGAGGCAGCGGCGCTGGCGGGGCACGTGGTGTTCATGACGGTGGAGAGCGCCAAGTCGCTGTTCCTGCGCTACTGCGACATGCTGTACAGCCGCGAGGTGCAGCTGGCGGGGCTGGCGGAGCAGGAGGCGGCGGGGGCGGGCGACGGCGCTGGTGCGGGCGTGGCACGCGAGTGCGCGCGCATGTACGAGCAGCTGGCGCGCGCGCTGGGCCGCATGCTGTCCTTGTTCCGCGCCGCGCCGCACGACGGCAGCCTGGGCAGCGTGGCGAGCGACGCGGGCGCCGCGCTGGCAGCGCTGGCGGCGGGCGGCGGCGTGGCGGGCGGGCGCGACGTGGGCGACGCGCTGGCGGCCGTACCGGTGCGCCGCCACGACGCGCGCGTCGCGCGGTGCGTGGCGCTGGTGGACGAGGTGGACATGGTGGTGCACCCGCTGCGCAGCGAGCTGAACTTCCCGGTGGGCCCGCACCAGCAGCTGCCGCTGTACCCCTGGCGCTGGCTGCTGCCCATGCACCTGGTGGAACTGGTGGTGGTGGCGGACGCGGAGACGGCGGGGCGGCTGGTGACGGGCGCGGAGGCGGTGGAGACGCTGGGTGCAGCCATGCCGGCGTTCCAGGCGCTGGCGGCCGCCATCGGCGGCGGCAAGGCGCTGCGCACCATGTCAGACAAGGGCGGCTCCATTGTGCTGCTGGACCCGGCATACTACCCCGCCGCGCTGGCCACGCCGCTGTCGCAGCTGGCGGTGGCGTGGTGCTTGAAGCAGCCCGCGCTGCACCGCGGTCTGCTGCGGTGGCGCCACTCGCTGGGTGTCACTGCCGACTCGCCGGCAGGCGCCGCACTGGAAGCGGCACTGGCGCTTTTTGTGCGCACCGACGCGCGCACGGTGGCGCGCGAGACGGTGACAGTGGACCTGCCGGTGCCGGGCGGCGGCGGCGTACTGGCAGCTGCGCCGTGGAGTGCTCTGGTGACCGCACTGGAGACCCACTTTGGCGGCGCTCGCCACATTGTTACCGGCGGCGCGGCCGCGGCGGCGACAACGGCGGACGACGGTGAGGATGATGAGGGTGAGGGTGGCGGACGACGCGCTGGCGGCGCTGCAGCTGGTGCCGCCGCCGCCGGTGCCGGTGTGGCGGATGAGGTGGAAGGCGCGGCGAAGGCAGCGGCGGCAGCGGCAGCGGCGGCAGCGGCGGCTGCAGCACCCAGCGGCAAGGAGCAGCAGTACAAGTTTAGCCACGAGATGGCGGGCGACGAGGACGACACGGATGCCAGCCCGCTGCAGCTGCTGAACCTGGCGCGCGAGTGGGTGTCGGTGTACCTGCCGCACACCATCCGCAAGGTGAACCGCGTCAACTACGGCCTGCTGCGCGTGAGCGCGCACCCAGAGGCGGGCGCCGCAGACGCGGCGGCGCGCAAAGGTGCCCGGACCATGCGCACCGCACTTGGTGCCTTGCGGCGCGACGACGATAGCGACGACGACGACGACGACGGCGATGGCGACGCGGCGGCGGCCAAGAAGGCGGAGGCGGGCGAGCCGGCGTCCCGCCGCCTGCTGGCGGTGCCGTTTGTGGGCAAGGACATGCCCAGCCGCAGCTCCGAGTTTAGCCACCCGGACATGCGCATCGGCCTGTCGGTGCTGGCGTTCCTGCAGGAGGGGCTGCGGCCGGCGGACATGGCCATCGTGGCGCGGTCGTGCAAGGCCAGTCTGATGCGGGAGACGGGGCCGTACGAGACGCGGCCGTCGTACGCGCTGTGGGCCGCCTGGATTCAAGCAGCCAGCCAGGCGGCGGCGGCAGCGGCAGCGGTGGCAGCAGCGTCGGCGTCGGCGGCGGCGGCAGGCGACGGTGGTAGTGGGATGCCGCCGCTGTTGCGGCATGCCAGCAGCAGCGGCAGCGCAAGCCACCACCGCAGCGGCGGCGGCGCCGGTGGCGGGCGGGCAGCGGCATTGGTCGGCGGCGGCAGCAGTGCCGGGTGTGGTGTCCTGCCGCTGCAGCTGTTCCAGGTGAACGAGGCGGCGCACATGGCGGCGTTTGTGGCGACGTGCAGCCGGCTGCCGTCCGTGGTGCACTACTTCCTGTCGCGCTGCGTGTTTTATCAGGTGACGCCGCAGCAGGTGATGAAGCTGTCCACCGCGGGCCACGACCTGGCCGCTGACACCCTGTTCTCCACGCGCCTCATGTTCAGCGGCACCTGCAACACCCTGCTGCCGCTGTGCCTGCTGCGCCCCGTGCCCCTGAACGCGGCGCAGGCGGCCGACGGCGCGCTGGCGCGTGTGTTTGCGGCGCAGCTGGCAGCGGCGGCTGGCGACTTCTCGCCGCTGCAGTTTGAGTACGAGTCGGAGAGCGTCATGTTCCGCACGCTAGCGAGCGCGGAGCACGTGTCGCTGCGCCACATGCCGGACTGGTCGGTCATGGGCATGCGGTCGGCGCTGGCGCTGCAGGGCAGCGGTGGTGGCGGTGGGGGTGGCGGCGGGAACGGCAATGGTGGCGAGGGCTCGTCGCAGCCGTTCCATGCGGCGGTGGATGTGGGCGCACTCATCTCGGGCCTGAACAACAAGGAGGTGGCGGCGGCACTGCTCACGATGGGGCTGCCGTGGGCGGCGGGCGTGGTGTTTATTAACGACGCCGGCGACAAGGTGGTGCTCATGCGCCCGCGCGAGTCGACGGACGACGCGGAGGGGGTGCGCGAAGATAGCGACAGCGACAGTGACAGCGATGGCGATGGCGATGGTGACAGCGATGGCGGCGGGCGCATGGCCTTTGGGCGGACGGGCACACCGATCGTTGGTGCGGAGGACGACGACGAGGCGCGGATGGAGGCGCCGGAGACGGGGGTGGCAGCAGATGAACCAGCCGACAAGCCGCAGTTTGCCACCATCGCCGACCTGAAGGCGGACAAGGGCTTCCTACGGCTGGCTGCCAGCCTGCCGGTGCCGCTGGCTGTGTGCGGCGTGGACCCCCGCGCCCTGTTTGTGTGGTTTGACCAGGTGAACTCCACCGGCTGCGATGTGCCGCTGCCGCCGGACGCCGTGGCCGCCATCACCGTGAGCAAGGACGTGACGTACCGCGACTACGCGCAGGGCGCGTACCGCTGCCGGCGGCTGGGTCGCGGCCAGACGCTGGTGGCGTTGCTGACGGGCGAGGTGTCGCGCCTGGCGGGCGCGCTCCTGACGCCGTTGCGGCGCGCGGGCAGCGTGGCGGCAGACGGCGGGTCGCCCGCAGTGTTGCCGACGTGGACGGCACCGGGCGCTGGCACGGCCGCCGGCCGCAGCGCGGAGGCCTCCTGCCCCGTGCGCCACCCCAGCGAGCTCATGCTGTACACGTTGTCCAACTCCATCCGCAGTGAGGGGCTGCAGCACATGGCGCTGGTGAAGCAGCGCGTCATGCACACTTGGCGCGCGCCCTCCATGCACGCCCTCCTGCTGCACGACGCCGCCGCCACCGACCTGGCCGACGACGGCAGCCTGCTGATGGACGCCACGGTGGCAGACGCGCTGGCGGCCATCCCCGGCGCCACGGGTGCCGCTGCAGAGCCACACAGTAGCGATGAGGACGGCGACGCTCGCATCCTCACGCCGCGGCTGCGCCACCTGTGCCTTACCACGTTCCAGCAGGAGCTGCGGCCTGACGTAGCTACCGCCGTGGTGGCACCGCCCGGTTTCCAGGAGACGCTGGCGGCGGCGGTGGCGACGTTTGCCGGCCTGGACGGCATTGTGCCGTCTGCCGGCCGCGCCGACCTGGCGTCCATCATGTCTGGCGTGGCAGCGGCGGCAGGGCAGCACGACGGCCCCGTGGCGGCGCTGGCGTTTGACACGGAGAACGTGCAGGAGCGTGAGAAGAGCAAGCAGCAGGAGGTGGAGGTGCAACTGGAGGTGGAGGAGGACACGGCAGACGCGACGTGGCTGGACCCGCTGGGCTTGACGCCCTGGTCGCTGCTGGAGCTGCTGCGCCCATCCGTGGCCGCCGCGCTGTCCAAGCGCGACGAGTGGCGGTGGGCGCCCGCTGGCCTGTTTGGCACCTGCAGCGACGACCTGGCGGCCAAGGCGGGCGGCCCGGCACCGCCCGGCCCCATCTTGTTTGCCTCCGCCAACCACACCCGTGCGCTGGCGGCGCTGCCGGCCGCTGACGGCTGGCGCCTGCCGCGCGCCACGCGCGACTCGTACGCGCTGCTGACGGTGGAGGTGGCGGGTGTGGCGGGTGCGGCGTACGGCGTGCTAGTGAGTCTGCGTGAGGCGGACGCGCTGCGTGCCGCCCTCGTACGCCTGCCGCACCTCCAGGGTAGTTATAGCGGCGGCGGCGACGCGCCTGCCACGACGCACCTGCACATGGCGCTGTGGCGCGTGGACCACGACTTTGGGCTGCGGCCCGCCGGCGGCGCGGCACGCGACGCACTGGCGAGCGCCACGTGGGCGGTGCCGGCGCATGTGGTGGCGTGGCTGGCAGCCACGTCGCCCGCCACCCGTGATGTGGTGAACGCGCCAGCCGGCGGGCCGCCACCCGCTGTTGGCATTGTGCCGCTGTGGGCGGCGCCGGCCGGCGGCGCGCCGGCGAGCGGCGGCGTGGCGGGCACGGCCGCCGCGACCAGCTTGGTTGCGCAGGCGCGCTACTTTGACGGCGCCATTGCGTACACATTTGACGAGCTGGGCGCGCTGTTTGCGCACCTCACGGGCCTGCCGCCTGCGGCCCGCCTGGCGCGCCTGCAAGCGCTGCTGGCGGCGCACAAGCACCGCGACAAGAAGCAGGTGGGGGAGGGCAGCGCGGCGGTGGTGCTGGCGCGCTTCACCGACGTGGCGGCGTTTGGTCGCCTGCACTCCCGCCTCTCTGCCGTCACTGCCGCCCTGCGTGACTGCTACGGTGGCTTGGCGGTGGCATTTGAGGCGGCGCGGCAGGGATGGGACCCCGCCACCACAGCGCGGCACGCGCGCGGCGGCGGCGGCGGCGACGCATCTGCTGCCACTGCTGCGCGGTTGCGGGCGCTGGCGAGCGGCGACGCGCCTGCCGGCGTGGTCACCCTGGACTTTGTGCACGCGGCGTGCATGCACCCTGCCGTGCTAGCTGCCATCCGGCGGCACGTGGCAGGGTCGTCGTCGTCGGCAGGGCTGGAGGACGAACGCGGCGCGCGGGGGTGGCTGCGCGAGGCGCTGGGTGCGGCTGCCATGGTGACGGTGGGTGAATCCACCGCGGCAGCCCCCGCGGCAGCAGCGCCAGCACCTGCAGCAGCGGCGCCTGCAAGCGGCGGCGCGGCAGCGGCAACGGCAGCAACTGCAGAGGCTGCCACAGCCGCCGCCGCCGCCGCCGATGCAGCAGACAAGGCTGCCGACGCGGCTGCCGCGGCGGCGGAGGCCATCGACGACTTTGGCGTTTGCTCCGCTGCCGCCATGCCGTTCCGCATCTTTGTGGCGCTGCTGCGGTCAGGCGCGGCAGGTGGCCAGGAAGAGGAGGCGACTGGCGCCAGCGGCGCCGGCGGCGCGCCGGTGGGTGGCCCCACCATGTCTCGTGGGGCATCCCTGCAGCGCAGCGGGTCGGGTGCCGCGTCGTCGTCGCATGACGGTGCACCACACCGCGCGCCGCTGCTGCGCCGCGGGAGCTCAGAGGCTGCTGGCGGCGGTGGCGGTGGCGGCGGGCGTGTTGGTGCACCCCCCGCCTCCGTGCCGCTGGTGCGCGTCAAGTCGACGGCAGTGGCGTCGGTGCAGCAGACGGACGACCTGTCGCACTGGCGCGCGGCGTCGCGCTTGGCGCAGCGCGCGGCGGCGGGCGTGAACCGGCTGGCGCAGCAGTGGCGCATGGGGGCGCTGGTGCCGTACGCGTTCCACAGCGCGGTGGGTGCCGCGGCGGGCGGCGGGGCAGCGACATACGGCGAGGCTGGTGCGCGGCTGCATGGCGCCGGCGGGGTGCCATGCGGTGCGCAGGTCATGATTGACGCCTGCGGCCGGCTGGCGCTGAACAGCTGCGCGCGCGAGGCTGCCGACCTGACACCGGCGCGTGTGGGCGGCTGCCTGGCGCTGTCCACCAGCGGCATGGCGCTGCAGCTGCGTGACACCGCGGGCGTGCGTGCGCCTGCCGCCGCCACCGCCACCTACGACGCATCTGGCCGGCCGGTGGTTTCGGCGTCGTACGCGGCGAGCACGGTGACGACCGCGAGCCCCGTGTCCGTCACTTCCTGCCGCAGCCCGCTCAAGTACGCGGTGCGGCTGACGGCAGGGTTGGCATCGGCGGCGCGCGCGGTCGGCGGCAGCGGCGACGACGGTGGCCGGCCGCCGGTGCTGGTGGCGCTTGGTGTGGCGCCCACTAACTACCGCGCCGGCGTGCCTGGCTGTGACAGCGTGTGCTACAGCGCATCTAATGCACCGGCGGCGGTGGCGGACGCGATGGCGCTGGGGTTGCATGCCGCCGCGTCGGTGGCTGTGCTGCCGCCTCGGGTAGCTGGTAATGGCGCGCTGGGCGTGTACGCCATTGCAGCGCACGGCGCGCTGGCGGCCACGGCGGTGCCCGCCCTGGACGGCGACCTGGTGACGTGCGTCATTGTACCAAACGCGGGCGGCGCCGCCGCAGCGGATCACGACGACGCGGGCGCAAGCGCTGTGCCAACGGGCCATACGCGCGCCGCGCGTGTCACCTGGTGGCTGGTGCGTGCCACCGGCGACGATGGCGGCCTGCGCGCGCTGGGCAGCACGGCGCTGACGTACGCGCCACACTCGGATGGCGCAGAGGCTGCCAGCGCCGCATTTGGTGACGCAGCGGGCGTGCGCGACGCCGCCAGTCACGTGATGCCGCTACTGTGGTGCAACGCCGACGCCGACGGCTGCGGCAGCGGCGCGGCCATTCACATGCAGTTTATGGGAGACGCACCATCCCTGCAGCCGGCAATGCCGACAGACGGCAGTGCTGCGGCCCTGGTCGCTCCCATCTGGGCGCCGCTTGCCGCCGAGGCGGTACCCGCGAGCGTGAGCACGACGGCGCCGTTGGCGGTGGTGACCGCACTGCGTCAGGTGGCAGCCGACGTGCCGTGGCTGGCGGCGTGGGCGGGGCACGCCATGGTGAACGCGTTCGTGGCTGCCGCGGGCGACGCGGTGGGGCGGTGGGAGGCTATGAACTCCAGCATCATGTCCACCGAGACGCGCATCACGCGCGAGACGCTCGTGGCGGCGCGCGGCCGTGCTGCCACCCGCGGTGTGGCGGATGCGGCGGCCAAGGCCGCTGCGACGCTGCGCAAGCGTGCCGCGGCGGCAGAAGCGGCGCGCAAGCTGCGTGGCGGCGGCGGCGGCGGCGGTGGTGGTGGCGGCGGCGGCGGCGGCGGCGCAGCTGGCGCACTGTCAGCGGCGAGTGCAGGCGCAGGTAGCGTAGCGGCTGCCGAGCCACCCGCGCCACCGCCGCCGGCCAAGGTGTTCACGGGCCGCGTGGCGGGTGCTGGTGAGCTGGTGCCGGCGCCGGCAGCGACGGTGGTAGCGGGCCAGGCGCGGCGGCCGGTGGCGGTTGTCAGCACGGATGGCAACAGCTACTCGTCGACGTGGCGCAAGTACTTTGGTGCGCCGGTACGGGCGGGGCGGTACTACTTTGAGCTGACGCTGCTGCACAGCGTGTCGCAGCTGGACATCATGCTGGTGCAGCCCGGCGCTGGGATGGACGGCCAGTCAGCGCAGTCGATGCCGAGCGTGGACGGTGGGCCCATCGCGGGCATCTCGATTGCCAGCAACAACGACGACACGGAGGAGATGGAGTCATCGCGGTTGGAGGCAACCATCCGGCGCCGTACAGCCGCGGCAGAGCGGCGGCGCAAGGATGGCGTGGCGGCGAAGGAGGGCAGCGACAGCGAGGGTGAGGATGAGGAGGAGGGCGCCGGCGGCGCGGGCGCGCGAGGCATGCCGACAGAGGCATTCCACAGCGATTACGAGGAGGAGGAGGCGGCAGCACCAGGGGACGGTGACGTGGGTGATCATGTGGACGTGTACGGCACGCGGGACCGGCACGTGCGGCTGCCGTCGCGGAACAAGCTGGCGACGCTGGACGACGACGATGTGCTGCGCGCCATCCGGGCAGACGGCATGCCCGCGCTGGACCGGCCGGCCGCCGCCGCGCTGCTGGCTAGCGGCTGCAAGTGGCAGTGGGCAGCCATGGGGTGGGCAGCGGAGCGCACGGCAGGGCGGCGCGTGGTGAACCACACGCCGGTGGCGGCGGGCGACGTGGTGTGCGTGGTGCTGGACCTGGACAGCGGCTCCATGGCTGTCACGCTGAATGGCGCGTGGGGCGTGCCGGGCGTGGGTGTCGCGGTGGCACTGCCGCCGCAGTATACCAACTTGCAGGCCTCGCCGGCGCAGCTCACGATCATGTGCATGCGGCAGGAGCCGTACGACATGGCGGCCAGCCGCATGCGGGCCAACGACGGCGGCACGGCGCAGCGATGGATTGCATTTGATGCGGGGGAGGCAAACGCGGCGGCGGCAGCGACGGCAGCGGCGGCGTCGGCGGCAGCGACGACGGAGGCGGACGAGGATGGCGGCAGCGGGGCAGGCGCGAGCACAGGTGCCAGCGCCCTTGGGTTTGCGTACCCGCCACCACCTGGGTTTGCACCGCTGGCGGCGTGCTTGCAGCCACCCACACCCACCGCGGCGCCGGCCGGCGCCGCGTCGGTAAACCCTGATGCGCTGGTTGCGCGGGTGGCGGTGGGCGGGGAGGTACGCAGCCGGCTGCGCAGCGTGCAGTCGGCGCTGGCTGCCAACCCAGATTTCCTGAACCTGCTGTCCGACGAGGTGAATTGGCGCAGGGCCATGCTGGGCGCGTTGAACCGCGCGGCGCAACACAGCCTGAAGACGGACGTGGAGGCGGCTGCCAAGGCGGAGCTGGCTGCCAAGCGCGCAGCACGCGCCGCCCGTCGCGCCGCGCGTGTCGCCGCTGCCGCCGCCGCTGCCGCCGCCGCACCGGCCGGTGGTGCAGGCGTGGAGCGGCTGGAGAGTGGCGGCAGCGGTAGCGGCTCTGTTGTTCCTGCCGCGTCACCACTCACGGCGGCGACAGCGGAGCGGCAAGGGAGTGCTGGCAGCAGCATCCCAGATGCCGCGCCAGCTGCAACACCCACAGGTGGGGAGGGGAAGGGGAAGGGGAAGGACAAGGGTGGCAGCGACGCGGTGGCGGTCGTGCGGGAGCAGCGGCTGGCGGCGGCGGCAGATCTGCGTGCCCGACGCGCCGCGTTGGCGAAGCAGTACGGCGAGATGTTGATCCGCCTGCGCGCGGCCTGGCGGTCAGTGCCGTCGCTGTACCTGCAGCTGGCGGCGGCGCCGGAGCTGGGCACCAAGACGCGCCTGTCGGCGGTGCTGCGGGCGGCGGGCGGCGACGCAGCGGCGGCGATGCAGTGGGCGCTGGTTGACGCGCCGACGGCAGCCATTGCGTGGCCCACGGTGGACGTCCTGCCGCGCGCCCTGCTGCCACCCGTGCATCTGCTGCCGCCGGCCACGGCGTCGTTGTGCTGCCGGCTGTCGCTGTCGCGCAAGGGGTACACCGATGTGGGCCGGGTGATGGGCGGCAGCGTCGTGTCGTCGGCGACACGGCAGCTGGCCGCCGTGCGCCTGCTAGCGCAGCGAACCGTGGTGGTGGGCCTGGCGCCCGCCAGCGACACGCTGACTGACTGGCGCGTGCGCAGCGTGCCGCACGTCGCGCTGTCTGTCATGCCCACCGCGGAGCGCCGCGACCTGGATGCGGCGGCTGGCGTGAAGGGGAAGACGGGGCCGGTGTGGATGGGCGCCTTGACGCCGGAGGAGCAGGAGGCGAGCGGCACCCGCACGGCGACGACGGGGTGTATGGGATTTGAGAGCGCGTTCCCGGGGTACTCGTTGGCAGTGCGCACAAAGGACCCCGGCATGCTGCCGCTGGACAAGGCCGCCATCCTGCGGCGGTTCCGGCCTGGCCAACTGCACCGGTACCGCGGGGCGGGCGCGCCGCTGCTGCTGCCACTGACCACCGGCGCAGAGGCGGCGGGCGAGCGCGCTGTCAGCCGGTACGCCCCCAAGCCGCTGCTGCAACCGGGCCGGCTGGCGTTCCGGGCGGTGATGGGCGCCGCTGGCGCACGGCTGCTGACGGTGGCATCCCGCACCGCGGCGGCGCCGCACGTGGGCGAGGTGGTGGTGGTGGAGGTGACGGAGCACATGGTGGCAGTGGGCGTGAAGCTGGCACGCGGCGCGCCGGCGGCGGGGCCCATGTCGGCACCACCCCCACCGCCATCCACCAGCAGCGGCGGCGGCGGCGCGGGGCTGCGGAAGGTGATTGAGGTTGCGTTTTGGACGACGCGCAGCCCGCTGGCGGACGCCAGCGCGCGGGGGGTGGCTGTGGCAGGCTGCACACTGCCCGCCGCAGAGCGCGCCGCGCTCGGCAACAAGGCGTCCGACCTGGAGTGCCTGGGCCAGTACCTGTGGGACGACAACGACGTCGTGCCCACCTGGACGCCCTTTGTGAGCCGCGTGGATGCCGGCTCCGTGGCGTACCTGCTGCGCGCCTAGTTGTGTCGTTATTTGCACGCAATATTTATTCAATTGCATGAGAACAAAACGGTTGATTCGGGTGGGGTGTCTGTTCACAAGGAGGTATGGGCGGCGGTGACACGCAGGCTGCCCAGCACCACTGGCACGCTCTGTGACGAGATCTCACGAGAGCGAGCATGACGGCAGGTTGGAGCAGCGGGCGCGCGCAACAAGGTGGGCGGCGCGGCAGGTGGCCGCCACCGTCCACGCATCGATGGCGCGGAAGGGGGCGGGGGCACGTGCGGCGGCGGGTGGGACCGGTGGCACCAA